>Ga0325414_1000523_pt1 | contig 31773 bp, 23 predicted proteins | sample PopdelMetagenome_8_FD_206183 | JGI IMG/M metagenome (GOLD analysis project Ga0325414, IMG submission 206183) | Populus deltoides microbial communities from Bellville, Georgia, United States - Leaf-PdKOR-R3 | ecosystem: Host-associated > Plants > Phyllosphere > Phylloplane/Leaf | place: USA... | reverse complement strand
GATATTCTTTTGAAACGACAATTGTTTTAATCATTAATCGTGTAATAAATGGTGAGCTTGACAGCTCGAAAATAAACAAAATGGTCTGCTCTATAAATAACTTCAATTAAAACTACTAATTAAACCTCGCAAATAAAATTCAAGTTGTGAAGCTCGGAATCGGTCATTTAAAATGAGATTACATGTCCTGGTATGAAATGAAGATTTTTTTATAAATTGTCAAAAAAAAAAATATTATTCCTATTTTCTTGCACTAAAAACCTATACGATATTTAAAAGTGTATTGATTTGATAGAAGTTTACTGATCTTCATTGATGATATCAGTATTAGATATCCCAATATTTTGTCTTCTAGCTCATGTGTTGAAAGAGTCTAAACGTTTGGCTTATTCGTTATAATAATTAAACGTGCGCCTGTTGTTCGACAAAACTACAAATTATAGTCCGGCGGCGAAGAGGTGTCGTTTAGGTTTTGAGCTTCTGGACCACTTTATTTAGTCTCGCTTGGTAGTTGGTAAGATTCCATCAATTACTTCATATTTCATGAGATTAGTTAAGATTTATATAAGTTAGATTGAATATCTATATTAAATAAAAAAAATTCTATCAATTAAAATATTTTCTCATCTCATTCTCAAAAAAAATAATAAATATTTCTTAAAATTAATAAAAAAAACATACAAGCAAATCACAAATTTTTTTTAAATTTTTTTAATTCTTTTTGTTTTTATGAATTGTTTATATATATATATATATATATATATATATATGCTGGGTAAGCTCCCTCTTGCATTTTGACTCTCAATTGATCAATACACATCCAATATATAATCAATTTGGTTCCTGATTTGGTTAATTCAGCGCCTGTATTCAGTTATCATTTCTAATTTGATCCTTGATTTTTTATTTTTTCAATTAAGTTTCTAATTGCCTATCAAACTTTTATATTTATACAATTAAGCCCCTGATTTGACCAAATTAACTCTTAAAAATTTTAATTCAACCCCTAGACTTTAATTTCTTCAAATTAAAGTCTAAATTGATTAACAAATCAATTTTTCTTGCAGCTAAGCCCTTAATAAATTCAGTTAAACCTTAAAATAAAATCTATTGAGCCCTAACCATTCAATTTTGAATTTTCCTCATCAAGTTGAATTTTCTTTGTCAATAAAGCTTTTGTCAATCAAAAATACATTGTTAAATTTTTAAATTTTATATGCTTGATCCTCCTCAACCAATCTTTATCAATTCTTTGGGCATTCAAATATACTCTTCTTACTTCAATTTTTTTTTGTATTTTCTCTTTCCTTCTTCTTCTTTTTGTTTATTTGGGGCAAAAAAAAAAAGTAAAAACAATAATCACCATACCTATTACTTAAAGTTATTCACGTCCGCGAAGTGGTCCCGAAGCTTTTTAACCTATTTGATCAGCACGATTAAAACAAGTTTTGTGGATGGCTAACTAAGCAAAGTGGTCCCATAGGACAATAGTTTGTAGTTTTGTCGAACAAGAGGACCACGCATAATTAACTGTAACAAATATTCCAAATCTTTGCACTCGTTCAACACATGAACTAGAAGGTGAAATAATGAGAATGTCATAACCACATTTTTTGACCCTTTTTTTTAGAACCAAAACAATTGCAAAATACAAAAAAAATAAAAAAATTCCAAAAAAGATGTTCTTGATATATTTGTTTTATTTTTGATATTTTCTATGTCTTTCTAAAAGAATTCAAAACTCAATTATGTTTCCAACTTGTTCAGCTACTAACAATCCCATTTTATTTTTAGCTAGCAAATCTAGATACTCAATTGCTTCATTAAGGTCTTTATCTTTAAAAGTTTCATTACACCAATTTCACCATTTGTCTATCTTTAGGTGTTAACCCTTCATAAAAATGTAAAACCAATCTCCATATTTCAAAATCATGATGAGGGCAAGTATTACACAAGTCTCAATACCTATCCCAACATTAGTAAAATATTTATCCTGGTTTTTGAGTGAAAGTGGTGATTTGTTTTCTGAACCAGTTTATTCTATGAGATGGGAAAAACTTCTTTAAAAATTGTTGTTACTTTTCATCCCAAGTATAAATAGATCCTGACCTAAGATTTTATAGCCATGTTTTTGTTTTATCTTTTAATGAAAAAGAAAAAAAGCTTTAATCTGATGGTGTTCATGCTATAATTTAAATCATTATAGGTGTTATAGACCCCCTTAAATTCCCTTAAATGCAAGTATGGATTTTCTAAATCTAATCCATGAAAAGAAGGTAAAAGGTGAATAATGCTTGGCTTAAAATTAAAATGAGATGCATCAGGGGGGAAAACTAAACATGAGGATGCACTTGTTCTTGTGGGATTCATATGGTCTCTAAGTATTCTAACTTGATTATTCTCATTATAAAGCGATTGGTTATCTTATTCGATCATATATTCTAAAAATTATGAGGATGCCCTATAAAGTCTACCACTTAATGTACGTGACCAAACTCCCATGCATGTGTAGGAAGAGAATAAAAGGAAGAAAAGAAAAAAAGAAAAAGAGACAAAACACAAGAAACAAAAGTTAGATAAAAGAAAAGTGAAAAGAGAAAATAAAATAAATATTATAATTTATACAGGAATTTACCTCCCTAGCAATGGCGCCAAAATCTTGACATGACCAAAAGATTGATGTCTTCTCCCAAGTGTAGGAATGTCGAAGTAATAAATAACCCGGCAAGATTGGGGTCGAACCACAGGGAGGTTAACTATAATAATAATAATAATAATAATAATAATAATAATAATAATAATGGTGACGATGAGTTAAAGAAGACTTTGAGATGTAAGATCAATGTGAAGATTAAACAATGATAAAAACAAATGTCAAGGTTAGAGGATCCACTAATAGTATTAAAAATAAATATAATATAAACACTTTTTATTATTTAACTGAAACCACATACAAAGTAGGTTCCAATTAGATGATTTGTCACTAATAATTCATTATAAATTGTTAATATGATCATATTAATTATTTTATTTAAGTAACATCAAAATTTTAAATATTGTCAGGAATTCATGATGCTAACTTATGTTAACAACAAATCAAGTTCTTTTCATAGCATAGGTGTAGGTTATACTATACGGTTGGCTATGAAAGTGTCAAGTATTTGTTGTACCAAGTGTTATACAACAGAAATCTAGATTAACCATTTAACAAGTAAGGTATTAAGAATTAATAAGATAAAAATGATAAGACATGTTAATAGCAACTTTCTTGGATGTAAGCATTAAAGTCCATATTGAGTTTATATTATACATATCCTGACACCAATAGTGAAACCTTTTCGCTTTGACGTATTAAACTTAGCTAAACATTATGAAGAAAAGAAACATAAATAAATAAGATCAGAACGTAATTATATAAGCATAGTAAAGGAAATGAAAGATATAAACAAGATATTAATGAAACTATAACATGAAATAAAACTAGAATATTAAAACTACAAAGAAAGAAAGCAAGTAAGAAAATGATCTTGATCTAAAAACCAAGATGCCTAAATGCATGGCAAATGCCTCCATTTATAGGCCAAAATTTGGAACTATTGATTTCTTGACTAATTGTTGAGTGGGTGGCCACCTCTTGACTTGGTAACAATCCTTATAGGTTGAACACTGAACAGTGTCTGGGCTGCAGGACAGATTCGGACTTCTCTTTTGATGCTAAGATTTGGATTTCCATATGACAGAATTGAGTCTTGGACTCCCATGAATGTTTTAGGCGTATGTCTTAGCTTTCTAGCCATATAAACCAAACTGAAATCCAAGATTTACAGCTCCAGATATAACCCAATGACTGAACAGTGTTCCATTTTGGACTAAACCAGCATCTTTTTTCTAAGCTTAGCCCTCTCTTTGCCTTCTTAATTTCAGTAGTTAAATTCATCAATCAATCCCTTGATTTATGTGATAGGGTTATATTTAAGATGAACATTTACCATAAATTAAAGGTATCTTATATTATTAGATATGATATTAAAAAACATGCTCTAGTTAAGGAGTTATTGATACTTCATGTGCAAAACGATGATATAAAACCTTGATAAAAATGCACTTTCAAGTACTAATCAATCCCCTTTAACTAGAACCAAATCCTATGTGTGGTTGGGCTAAAATGAGATTCCTTTCGGTAATCCCCTTTAACAAGAACCAAAATTCGGCATGTGGTTTGGCTAAACTGAGGTTCCTTTCGGTAATCCCCTTTAACAAGAACCAAAATTCTGTATGTGGATAGGCTACACTAAGATTCCTTTCGCCAATCCCATATTAACCAGAAACAAAATGTTGTGTGTGGTTCAGCTAAACTGAGATTCCTTTCGTCAATCCCCTTTAATAAGAACAAAAATTCTGTATGTGGATAGGCTACACTAAGATTCCTTTCGCCAATCCCGTATTAACAAGAAACAAAATGTTGTGTGTGGTTTAGCTAAACTGAAATTCCTTTCACCAATCCCCTTCAACCAAAACCCTAATCCTGGGAGTGGTTAGGCTACACTGAGATTCCTTTAGCCAATCCCCTTTAACCGTAACCAAAATCCTATGTGGTTGAGCAAAAGTGAGATTCCTTTTGCTAATCCCTTTTAACCAGAACCCAAATTATGTGTGTGCTTGGGCTAAACTGAGATTCCTTTCGCCAATCCCCCTTAACCAGAACCAAAATCCTGTGTGGTAGGGCTAAACTGAGATTCTTTTCACCAATCTCCTTTAACCAAAACCAAAATCCTGCATGTGATTGGGCTAAACTGAGATTCCTTTCGCCAATCTCCTTTAACCAGAGCCAAAATGTTGTGTGTGGTTGGGCTAAACTGAGATTCCTTTCGCCAATCCCCTTTCACCACAACCCAAATCTTGTGATTGACTCGGCTTAACTCAAATTACTTTTGCCCACCCCCTTTAACCAGAACCAAAATCCCGTGTGTGATTGGTCTAAACTGAGATTCCTTTCGCCAATCCCCCTTAACAAAAACCAAAATCCTGTATGGTTGGGCTAAACTGACATTCCTTTCTCTAATCCCCTTTAACCAGCACCCAAATCTTGTGTGTGGTTCGGCTAAACTGCGATTTCTTTCGCCAATACCCTTTAATCAAAACCAAAATCCTGGCTGTGGTTCGGCTAAACTGAGATTCCTTTCGCCAATTACCTTTAACAAGAACCCAAATCCTGAGTGTGGTTGGGCTAAACTAAGATTCTTTTCCCCAATCCAGTTTAACAAGAACCCAAATCCTATGTGTGGTTGGGCTAAACAGAGATTCCTTTCACCAATCCCCTTTAACGAGAACCAAAATCTTGTGTGTGCTTGGCCTAAACTGAGATTCCTTTCGCCAATCACCTTTAACTAGAAACCCAAATGCTATGTGTGGTTGGGCTAAACTGAGATTCTTTTCGCCAAACCCCTTTAACCCGAACCAAAATTCTTTGTGGTGGGGCTAAATTGAGATTCCTTTCACCAATCCCCTTTAACCAGAACCCAAATCCTGGGTGTGGTTCAGCTAAACTAAGATTCCTTTCACCAATCCCCTTGAACCAGAACCCAAATCCTGTGTGTGGTTGGGCTAAACTTAGATTCCTTTCGCCAATCCCCTTTGACTTGAACCCAAATCTTATGTGTTAATGGGCTAAATTGAGATTCCTTTCACCAATCCCTTTGAACCAGAAACCAAATCCTGTGTGTGGTTCTACTAAACTATGATTTCTTTCGCTAATACCTTTTAACCGGAACCAAAATCCTGGCTGTGGTTCGGCTAAACTGAGATTCCTTTCGCCAATTACCTTTAACAAGAACCTAAATCCAGTGTGTGGTTAGGCTAAACTGAGATTTCTTTCCCCAATCCCTTTTAACAAGAACCCAAATCCTGTGTATGGTTGGGCTATACAGAGATTCCTTTCACCAATCCCCTTTACCGAGAACCAAAATCCTGTGTGTGCTTGGGCTAAACTGAGATTCCTTTCACCAATCCCCTTGAACTAGAACCAAAATGCTATGTGTGGGTGGGCTAAACTGAGATTCCTTTTACCTATCCTTTTCAACCAAAATCCAAATCCTGTGTGTGGGTGGGCTAAGCTGAGATTCCTTTCGCCAATCCCTTTTAACATGAACCAAAATTCTGTGTGGTTTAGCTAAACTAAGATTTCTTTCGCCAATCCCCTTTAACTAGAACCAAAATATAGTGTGTGGTTAAGCTAAACTGAGATTCCTTTCGCCAATCCCCTTTAACTAGAACCAAAATTCTGTATGGTTGGGCTAAACTAAGATTCCTTTCGCCAATCCCCTTAAACCAGAACCAAAATGCTGTGTGTGGTTTAGCTAAACTGAGATTCCTTTCGCCAATCCCCTTTAACTAGAACCAAAATTCTGTATGGTTGGGCTAAACTAAGATTCCTTTCGCCAATCCCCTTAAACCAGAACCAAAATGATGTGTGTGGTTTAGCTAAACTGAGATTCCTTTCGCCAATCCCCTTTAACTAGAAGCCAAAATCCTGTGTGTGGTTTGGCTAAACTGAGATTCCTTTCGCCTATCCCCTTTAACCGAAACCAAAATCCTGTGTGGTTGAGCTAAACCAAGATTCCTTTCGCGAATCCCCTTTAACCAGAACAAAACTCCTGTGTGTGATTTAGCTAAACTGAGATTCCTTTCGCCAATTCCCTTTAACCAAAACCCAAATCCTATATGTGGTTTGGCTAAACTGAGATTCATTTCGCCAATCTCCTTAACCAGAATCAAAATGTTGTGTATGGTTAGGCTAAATTGAGATTCCTTTCGCCAATCCCCTTTAACCAGAATCAAAATATTGTGTGTGGTTAGGCTAAACTGAGATTCCTTTCGCCAATCCCCTTTAACCAGAACCCAAATCTTGTGTGTGATTAGGCTAAACTGAGATTCCTTTCATCATTCCCTTTGAACCAAAACCAAAATGCTGCTTATACGTGCTTGTTTTCGCTGTTGGTCCCACCTTTTATGTTTTCGGGTGGTCCATGGATTTAAGTCTCTAATTGTTGTCACTCTTTCCCTGTGTAAATGCGGATTGGTTTATTTTTTAGGTGGTTTTCACTCGGTTATCCTAGGCATCTGTGTCCTTGGGTTCCTAAAATAAACGATGGTTTGTTTCTTAGGTTGTATTAATTCTTTTGTGTTTGATGGGAGCCTTTTCCCGCTAGCTTTGTACATGTGTATTTTTGGCTTGCTGGTTTTCCAACTAGTCTTTTTTGATCTATAAAATTTCTAACATTTGATAAAAAAAAATTGTTATGTGTGGTTCGGTTAAACTGGGATTCCTTTCGCCAATCCCCTTTAACCAGAACCCAAATCCTATGTGTGGTTAGGCTAAATTGAGATTCCTTTGGCAATCCCATTCAACCAGAACCAAAATGTTGTGTATGGTTAGACTAAATTGAGATTTCTTTTGCCAATACCCTTGAACTAGACCCAAATACTATGTGTGGTTAGGCTAAACTGAGATTCCTTTTGCCAATCCCCTTTAACCAGAACCAAAATCCTATGTGTCTCCAGACCGTCTATTTTTATAAGAAAAACGGTCTATTTTCATGGGCGACCTGCCCATACACTCATACCTTGGTCTATTTTCATGGGTGACCTGCCTACACACACTCAAAGTGGTCTATTTTTAGGGGCAACCAGCCCATACATTCACGCTTACCCTGGTCTATTTTAAAGGGCGATCTGCCCGCACATACTCAAAGTGGTTTATTTTCAGGAGCAACCAGCCCACACACTCACGTTTGCCCTGGTCTATTTTCATGGGCGACCTGCCCACACATACACTTGCCCTTGTCTATTTTCATGGGCGACCTCCCCAAGCATACTCAAAGTGGTCTCATTGTAATTAGTGACCTACCCAGGTGAAGGAATGGTGTCATTGTAATGGGTGACCTACCCAAGTGGAAAAAGAAAGGGTGGTCTCATTGTAATGGATGACCTACCCAGGTGGAGGAATTGTCTCATTGTAATGGGTGACCTACTCAGATAAAAAAACATGAAGAATGGCCGAATTATAATAGGTGACCTACCCAAGAAAAGATGAGTGAGGGCTCAAAGACGCACTCAAAAATAAAAGTGAGAGCTCAAAGGCGCACTCAAATGGAGGTAGGGTTAGAAAACGCACTACCTAAAAGATGGTGGCTCAAAGGCACACTTAAAAGGAAGTGAGGGCTCAAAGGTGTACTTAAAAGAAAGCGAAGACTCAACAACACTATCAAAAAGAAAGCGAGGGCTCCACGGCACACTCGAAAAGGAGGTAGGGTTAGAAAACAAACTACCTAAGTGGTGAGGGCTCAAAGGCGCACTCAAAAGGGAGGTAGGGTTAGAAAATGCACTACCTAAAATATGGTGGCTCAAAGACGTACTCAAAAGGAAGTGAGAGCTCAAAGGCACACTTAGAAGGAAGCAAGTGTTCAATGGTGCACTCGAAAATGAGATAGGGTTAGAAAACGCACTACCCAAGAGATGGTGGCTCAAAGGCGCACTCAAAAGGAAGTGAGGGCTCAAAGGCGCACTCGAAAAGGAGGTAGGGTTAGAAAATGCACTACCCAATAAGTGATAGTGTAACATTAATCTGTCAATGATGAAAGCAATACATGATTGATATGCATGTATACTTATTTGAGAAATATAAGTCCATTTTTGACACTCATTTTTTTGCTATTCAAAGCCTTCCTTGTTTTTCTGTGCCAGCCGTCCATTCAATTGTAAATGCAGTGTTTATCGTAGGTTCTCTGCGATGATTTCTGCTCTCGTTGCTTACCAAACATGACCATCATGTGTGGTGTTACTTGATTCATCATGAATGAGATTAACCAATCATTCATCTTCTAGACTCTCCTGAGAAATTGTTCTCTCATTGATTGTGCGCATCGTGCATACACTCATTAAGAGGTTTTCTATTGCGACCTCATCCTAGATTGCCAATCAGTCATGAACTTGCCTCTAGTGGAAACAATACTCTTTAAATATATGTGATCATCAGTCTTCTTGAAAACTATCCAGTCGTCTAGATATTCATCTCACAGCTTGTAGTAAAAGGCTTATTATTGTATGCTCAATGTTCTTTTTAACATATTCCCCTCTACTCATCTAATCAAATTGTGAAAAGAAATATCTCAGGCTCATCAATGATGTTGCTTTTATCACCCATACTCAGGCGGTGAAGCGCGTCTTTAACTAGATGACGATATGAAGATGTCCTTTCTATAAAGCATTATTCTTCAATTAGTCTCAGTGTTGTGCATCTCTTCAATATTCATTCAAATGCAGTCATGACAATATTAATCGATAGCCAAGCTTCAAAGAGTGACGATGTAAAGATGTCCTGTAGGTGCATCTTTGTTCCATAATCAGTCTTGGTGATTTGTATCTTTTCAACATTCAATTGTGTTCACATCGGTCGGTAGTCATGCTTCAAAAGATAAACCCAAGATAACGATATGAAGATGTCTTTCTAGTGAAGCATTGTCCCATAATCAGTCTTGATGGTGTGCATCCTTCTGACATTCATTCAAAAGTAGCTATGTGATAACATCTTCCAAGAGTCATAACCATGTTTCAAAGGGAAAACCAAAATGACAATATGAAGATGTCCTTCAGGCACATCTTTACTCTCAATTGCTGCTAGAATTCACTTGGATCATGATTGTCTTCAAACTATATTGCCCCCAATATGATCGAAATGTGCTCGTTCATTAATTATCTTTCTTTGAACCATATTGACCGAGATACTACTTGTTTTTCCTTCTTATAGTTCACTATATTGCCCCCCGGCTGCTCAACTTTTCAAGGAGTGTTGAGAAGTGCCAATATCATTTATGTCAAGGATTTTGCAAATTCAGTCAATGTTCTTCCTGTTTGACAATTTTGTTCTGGAATCAACTCTCATATTTCAGAGATAATGTCTATTCAAGTCTAATTGTTGAAATGAAGTACGAGAGATGTCAGTTTTGGAAAAGATTTTGAAAATCAAGCTTTTTTTAATAAAAAAACCAACGCACGTTATTTAAAATATACAGTCCTTTGATTGTCATGTATTTTGAAAACAAAAATTGACCCGTTGTAAGATTACAATGGCTTTTTTTATGGTTCTTTATATCCATTTTAGATTCTGATTTTGGGTATATCTTTTTGATGGTTTGTGATGAGGTGACCTTCTGTATATTTCAAAAAACAAAAATGTTCAAGTCAAAACTTGAGGCTTTATAAAAAAAAGATTGTTTCCCTTTTTTAGCATCAATTTTATCAGCTTGCATAATAACAAGTAGCTTAATCCATGAAGCCATGACCTTTATAGGAAAACTCTTCCAGTTTTGAGAGCACCATTTATCGGTTCAAATTGCTTACTTGATAAAAAAGGGCTTTTAGAATAACACTTGGTACAACATGGAATCATCTCGAAGTCTTACTGGCTCGTCCCCTTCTAAGTACATTGATGCTATAGGTATATGAAAGGAGGTGTCTGCCAAAGGATCCCAGTCTAGATCACTTTCATTACGAAAACTCTAGTCACTTCCCCGAACTGGGGATGGATCAGTCCTGGCTCCTTGCCTTGTTCTCACCATCCTGAAACACATTTCAAAATCATATGATTATTCTTACCCCCGGAATAGCAACCAGAGCTCTGATACCAACTATAATAGCCCCCTTATACCGGGATAAAAGCAACAATCTCATGTCACCCGAAAAACAGAGTAATTAAAAAACAATTCTTATTATATATATATATATATATATATATTCATATTAACATCTACCGAAATTTCAACAAGGTCCCCCATATACCGAAAGGTTCCAAGTTATCGACATGTAACCTGTTTACATTAATAAATAACTCGCATCACATAACTCGATCCTGACCCAATCATCCTGGGTTTTCAATTCCACAATATTATCACACCTAGCAACCCCAATATTTAAGGTATACATTATATAACAAACTATTATTATGGATGGATAAAAATAAAAGCACATAGATATTAAATATGGTTATATGGACTACAGGGTTAAGTTCATTCATTCAAGTTTAAACATTAATTATACAAATTCAGTTATACAAACATTCTCATGTTTATAAAATATAAAGGTATACTCCCTAGAACTTAGATTACAAGAAGGGAACATAAACTAGAATCTACTCCTGTCGTGCATGTGATGATCCTAAAACAAATATATATTATTGAAATGTGAATATCACAATAAATATAACAACACGGATATCTAACAATTTAACAAAAAGTAACATGCATTTATATTTTGTTCACTTCTCCCTTCTAGTTTTTCATTAGAATCTCTTCCTTATTCAACTATTAATAATCGTTCCATCTTCCATCATCAACCTCCATTCCAGACTTTATAAAATCAAACATGATTTCCACTAGTATCAACCATCATCACCCCGTAGGAGTCGATGCAAGGTGATTCCCTTACCTGGGATCCTAACATACACTAAATGTATGCTAGTTGTTACATGGTGATCCCTTTACCCGAGATCCTAACATTTACTAAATGTATGCCAATCAATGCATGCTTAATCCCCTTACTTGGGATCCTAACATACACTAAATGTATGTCAGTCGATACATGCTCAATCCCCTTACCCAGGATCCTAACATATACTAAATATATGTTAGTTCATGCCTCAAATCACTCTTCTAATATTTATTTTGTCCATGATGATTTCACCACCCGGCAATTCACACAACAACCTTTCACCTTGAATACACATACATTTAGTAATTCACATTTCACATCGATAATATATATAAAATCATGGAATTTAACTTAGAAAGTATAGGTGCGATTCACCTACCTGCAATAGAAGCTCTACTCGTGCTCCCTTGCTGCTGCTGTTGCACCACACCTGTGGTCCCTCCTGCAAATCACGGGTTTATCTCATAATTTTTCCTTGCCCAAGGATATGTTTTATAGTAACCATATCAACAGCCAATAAGTCTTTCTTTAAGTCATTTCTTATTATTTTATGTTTCTTCTCATTTCACCCATTAATATTGTCGTTATTTGTCCGACCATAGTTATCACTCCTCTCTTTATATTTGGACTGTTACTATCTTGTTTTTGAACTGTTATTGTCTAGACATTGAACCATTACTGTCTAAACATTGAACTATTACTATCTTATTTTTGAATCGCTACTGTCTAGTTTTTGAACCGTTACTGTTTAAATATTGAACTGTTATTGTCTAGACATTGAACTGTTACTGTCCAACTATTACTGTCTAGAAATTGAACCGTTACTATCTTGTTTTTGAACCGTTACTATCTAACATTGAACTGTTACTGTCCAACTTCTTCTCAGATGTTCAACTATATATAGAGTTATAAAACTCTATTTCAAGTGAGATTAGTCTCGTTGGAAAGCTAAGACATGAAGCTACAAGTTCTCTAAGAAAGGAGAACCCAGATCTGCCTCTAAGGCAGTCAAAATTGTTTATCAACAAACCATACCTATTACCCTATAGGTTCTGTCATGACCCAGTCTCGGTTGGTGACCCATAGTTGGAGTTCTATAACTCAAAATTGAGCAAAACCAAATTTTCTTAGTTAGTCAACATCTAAACTACAATTTCTATGGAGGAACCTGATCCTAAATTCCTTCATCCTCCTACCCGAAATCCCTCTGAAAGTGAACAGACAAAACTGTCCAGATTCATCAACCTTTCCATTTACACACAACACATAAAGTTATTTAAACTTAGCGACTCATACTTTTCCCTCAATCCAAGTCTAAGAACTATAATTCAACATCCTAGCATCAATTTATATTTGACTTTAAAACGACTCATAAAACCATGTTTAGAACACCTTACCCGGTATGAATCAAGGTTTCGATCTTCAACTCCCTTCCTTTCTTTCTAATGACAGTTGGCCCTCCCCTCTTCTTTTCTTGCTCAAATTTTCTGGTTAATGTTTTGCCTACTAGTGTTTATTCTAAGTATAACCCTTGATCTTGGATGGGTTCTTGGAATTTTAATTTTAATTTTTTTTGTCTCTCTCTTGATTTGTAAAAATGGATACAAAAACTCCCTCTTTCCTCTCTTTATGATAGCTGCAGATCTTTATTCATTATTATTATTATTATTAGTTAGGCCTCATTTTATTTAAGTGTATTCATTTTGCCCCCACTTCTTTTTAGTTTAGTTTATTTTTTTTAATTTAATCCAGCCTTAATTTTCCCAGGATTTACACCATCTTTCTACCTTAGAACATTGAGGACAATGTCTCGTTTTGGTTGAGGGGAAAGGGTAGTAGTTGATACTTATGAAAAAAATTAACTAACTGTGTTTTCTATTTGCAAAATTGTTGTTACTAAGATTGCAGAGCCAAGGAGTTCTTTTGTTAAATTGACTCTTGAGACACATCTTCGTAAATATTCTTAACAAGGTCTACCAGAATAATTCTTGAAATATTCAGGTTTACAAACTCTCGCATTATTATCAATTGCATCTGCTCATATACTCATTTAACAAGCATTCTTAAACCTTCATTTTCACACACACACTTTAACATATGATTTTGCGTCGCACATTGGATTATTACATTATTTATGTTCTTTTGTTAAAGGTTACAACTAAGAAAAAGGGATAGTGTATAATTTACAAAAATAAATAAATAAATAAATAAAAATAAAAATAATTGATGATAATAAAAATATAGATAAGTTTGGTTTCGTAGCCTCCCTAACCTAAGCAATTAAGCCTGAAGGGGTGTTTTAACACCTAATACCCTAAAGTCAACTGACTTGGGAGCTATTGGCTCAGTGTTTGTTACATGGGTTAAGGAGAAAAGCTTAAGGGAATCAAACATTGCACTATCTACTTATCAGTATCTGTAACCTGAGTTACTAAGCTCATAGGGGTGTCTCAACACCTAAAGTCAACTGACTTGGGAGCTATTGGCTCAGTGTTTGTTACATGGGTTAAGGAGAAAAGCTTAAGGGAATCAAACATTGCACTATCTACTTATCAATATCTGTAACCCGAGTTACTAAGCTCATAGGGGTGTCTCAACACCTAATGCCCTAAAACCAACTGGTTTGGGAGTCATTAGGCGAAAGCTCGTTACATGGGTTAAAGATGCATTGTGTTTTAAGTTATATATATATATATATATATATATATATATATATATATAAGATAATAATCCCAACCTAAGGAAGTTAACCTTAGAAAAACATTAGAATAGAATATTGTTTTCTTCTAATAAAAGCCCCATCATCTATGTTTTCATACATTGATCACATAAAAAGGAAGATTTATTAATATCTTGTTTCAACAGTATGAAGCTGATATATAAATTTAATGAGAGTTTGTTTATCTGGATAGATTAATGGAAGTTGAATGATGAATGTCTTGCATTGTGGAATTTGCAAATTGTTTTTCTATTTTAACGATTTGATTACTAGGGACTAGTAATAAGCTGGTTGGGGGGTGTGATTAGTGCTTAAAAGTGCATTTTTATCAAAGTTTTATATCATCATTTTGCACTTAAAATATTAATAACTCCTTAACTAGAGCATGCTTTATAATAACAAGTCTGTTAATATAAGATAACTTTAATTTATGGTAAATACTTATTTTAAATGCAGGCATATCTCACAATTCAATGGATTGATTGTTGTGATTAACTATTGAAAGTGAAAGGACAAAGAAAAGGCTAAGCTTAGAAAGGCGATGCCGATTCAATTCAAATTAGAACATTGTTTAGTCATTGGGTCATATCTGGAGCTATAGATCTTGGATTTCAGTTTGGTTTATATGGCTAGAAAGCTAAGAAATATGCATAGAAAGTTCATTAATAGTGGAAGACCCAAATCTGTCGTTTTCAATTTCAAAGTTTGGCCATAAAAGAGAAGTCATAATTTGTCCTACAATCCAGCCCAAACACTACCCAGAATCTTACCCCTAGCTGGAGTTCTAGAAGGCAAAATGATGTAAACTTTGGTGGGTGAAAGGATAAGACAATTTGAAACAACTTTTAAGAAGACGACTTACTCAAATTTTGATGTTAGCAATGAAATTTCATCCAAACAAGAGCTTGAGGGCTATCCACCACGTCCACCAGAAGCTATACTTAGTATTTTAGACATATCTCGAGATGTAGTTCTCCCAATGCTTTGAAATTTGGTGGGTAGAAGGATAAGACAATTTTCAACAACTTTCATGAAGGATACTTTGCCCAATTCTTATTGCATCAATGTCATTGCATCCAACCAAAATGCTTGAGCACTGCTATCCACCAAGTCCACTAAGTCAATACTTGGCCACTACATCAATAATCAATTACCAAATGAATAGTTCTAAATTTTAGCCTATAAAAAGAGGCATTTGTCATTCATTTAGGCATCTTGGTTTTCAGATCAAGATCATGTTCTTGCTTTCTCTCTTTATATTTTTGTAATGCTTAAGTTTTGCTTTCATTAATCTCTTGTTTATGCTTTTCATTTCCTTTACTATGCTTAGTTAACTTATATCATGTTTGTGTTCTTATATTGTTTATTTATGTTTTTCTTCTTCATAATGTTTAGCTAAGTTTATCATATCAATGTGAAAAGGTTTCACTAATGGTGTTAAGATAAGTATAATATAAACTCAATATGGACTTCAATGCTTATATCCTAAACAACTTGCTATTAACATGTCTTATCATTTTTTTCTTATTAATTCTTAATACATTACTTGTTATATGGTTAATGTAGATTTTTGTTGTATAACACTTGGTATATCAAACACTTGATCCTTCATAGTCTTCAGCTGACATCATTGTTATGAGAGGAATTTGATTTGTTATCAACATAAGTTAGCATCATGAATACCTGATAAAATTTATAAGTATGGTATTTATTACGTAAATAAGATGATTAATATGATTATGTTGATAATTTATAAAGAGTTTATACTTTGCTTATCTTTAATACTATTAGTGGATCCTCTAACCTTGACATTTGTTTTTATCATTTTTTAATCTTCACATTAATCTTACATCTCAAAGTCCTTTTTAACTCATCATCACCATCATCATCATCATTGTTGTTATTGTTGTTGTTGTTGTTGTTGTTGTTGTTGTTGTTGTTTATATAGTTCACCTCCCTATGGTTCGACCCTGGTCTTGCCGGGTTATTTATTACTTGACATTCCTGCACTTGGGATAAGACATCAACTCTTTAATCGTGTCAGCAAGAGGCAAGAGCTCAAAACCTATATGACAACTCTTTGCTAAAGGACTATAATTTGTAGTTTTGTCAAAGGTCAGCCCGAGTAAAACATTATAATTTATATTTTTGTGGAATTTTTTAATTACTTGTAACAAATAATCCAAATGCTTGCTCCATATAAATATATGCCCTCCTTGCGTTGTTTCAACACAAGATCAACAAGATGCAGTATTGAGATAACTAATACTCATATTCAACAAATATGAAGACCACTAAATTTCTAAGGCTCTCATTCCTTCTCTTTGCCTTCATAGCAACTTCATTTCTTGAGGTCGTTCATGCTAAAGATCCTCCAACAATGCTCGATGTCTTTTGGGCTTGCACATCTTCAATTTCTTATAGCTTACCTCTAATGTTATGAATTAAAGCAAAAAATTCAATATAATTCATTCCTTGCTTTTGATTATAGCTTTTTTCCTCATAGGCTTGTAATTTTCCCATAAGTCCTTGTATTGAAAGAAAATCCATATTTTATGACTCCCCTATCACGAACGCCACACAATGGAACTTCTTTTGTAGCAAGTATAGGAACTTCTCTACCACACGTGTCTCTTCTATCTTCTCCCCGTATCTCTTTATTTGATTGTATATGGTCAATACTCTTGCAAAGTATTCTCAAATATTCTATGATTTAAGCATATGTAACTTTTTAAAGTCACCACGTAGGTTTTGTAGACGTACCTTTCTCACATTGTTAGCTTGTTGGTTTGATTCTTGCAAAACTTCTCATGCTTGCTTTGCGGTGGTTAATGGTCATCTAGGACTAAAATCGAGTTAGTAATTTCATGGAATTTTACTTTAATTTCCCTTAAATCCTTGATTCTTGAACTTAGGGTTCTTATGAGAATTTCGGGGTATTAGGAGGGGAAGGAAAAATGATGAAGTTGAAGTGGAATAGAATGAAAACAAGTTGAAATAACAAGTAAATGAACAAAAATTTGGGGGAGGAAAAGGAACATCACATTTGGCCAAATGAAGAAAAAGTGAAGATATGAGTTTTGATGCTAATGTTTAAAAAACTATGTTTAATCATGATATTTGAAATATGTAAGAAAGACTGAATGAAGAAATAACATTAGAGTTGAGAAAAAAAATAAGTAAATTCAATTTAAAAGAGAAATGAACTAGTTAAAAGTAAGCATGAAGACAAGATGTTTAGATTGTGTTTGAATATAGTTGTTACATATGTTTAGATAAAATAATAACATGATGTGAGGGTATGAAGAATAGAAGGATTATTTGATGGAGGAATTATGAACATAAAGCAAGAAAAGAAGTAACTTGATTTAAATATGTGGGTGTATGTAAAATAATGATGTTATGTTTGAGAATGAATTTTTATTAGAATGAATTACAAATAAAAAATTATGTGCTTTGCGTTTTAGCACGTAAAAAATATATTGATGGACTAATGATATAATTATATTTGATTGATTTAGGAGTTGTGTCTGGAGCTGGTTATCAAACAGCAGGAGCTGGGTCATCACGAGCAGAAGGTTAGTGATTCGTCATTGCCCTCTCTTTGTCTTTTCAATTTCAGTAATTAAACTCATCAATCAATCCTTTGATTTATGTGATAGGCCTGCATTTAAGGTGAACATTTACTATAAATTAAAGGTATCTTATAGTATCATACTTGTTATTATAAAACATGCTTTAGTTAAGGAGTTATTGGTACTTCAAGTGCAAAATGATAATATAAAACTGTGATAAAAATACATTTTTAAGTACTAATCACACCCCCGAACCAGCTTATTACTAGTTCCTAGTAATCAAAGCGTTAAAATAGAAAAATAATTTGCAAATTCTACAAAGCAAGGCATTCATCATTCAACTTCCATTAATCTATCCAGATAAACAAACTCTCATTAAATTTATATATCTGCTCAATACCTCTTAAATAAGATATTAATAAACCTTTCTTTTGTGCTTAATATATGAACTCATAGTTATAGGGCTTTACTTGGAAGAAAATAAAATTTTTGTTCTAATGTTTAAGGTTAACTTCCTTGGGTTCGGATTATTATCTTTTTCTTCTTTTTTTTTGTTTTTTTTAACATATATATACATATAACTTAAAAACAATGTATCTTTAACCTATGTAATGAGTTTTCGGTTAATGACTCCCAGACCAGTTGGTCTTAGGGCATTAGGTGTTGAGATACCCATTCAAGCTTAATAACTCAGGTTGTAGATACTGATACGTAGATAGTGCAATGTTTGATTCTCTTAAGCTTTTCTCCTTACAGTACAAGAAATATAAAGAAGTATCCCACAGTGGAAGTGAAAATATAAAATTCCTAGAAAGCAACTAGCTGGCCACCATCTACTAGGCTACTTCCCCAACAAAATATGATAACTCATGCTGCTACCCAATTTTTTTATTCATGTTTTATTTTGAATTTTTGGTGATTTATAACATGTAAATATGGGTGAATGAGAAAAACATAATAAAAAAGTGATGTTAGTGTGTGTTTGTATTTTCTTTTATGTATGTTTTCTTTTAATGTTAAAATTAAAAAAAGACAAAAAGAAGAAAAAAGAATTAAGTGTTTTAAGTTGTATATGGTCAAGTATTTTAATGACAAATAAAATCATGTTGTATTTTCCGTAAAAATATTAGAACATGTTTTTATATATATTTTGGGATTTAATAACTGATTTATTAAAGTCTTAAGAATTTGACTAATATTTCAAATTTTCAAATCACATCAAACCGCAAAGCAGCTTGTCTTAGGTAGGGAGTGCTAGGGGTGCTAATATCTTCCCTAGCCACAATCAGTTAAGCTCTGAATTCAAGCTTCATTACTTAGGCGCAGTTCACTACTTTCTGGTATTGAAGTTTAGTCTTCAGGTATGGGTTTGATGCTACGTCAATACAAATATGTTCTTGACATCCTCACTTGGGCTGGTATGACTTCCTACAAACTTGTTGATACTCCAGTCTCTCCTTCAAAAGTCACTATACTGCCGGATAATTCATTCTTTGATCCTTGTCTTCTGTGGTCAGACGCCGATTTCATGGAAATTTGGCAAGCAACGCACAGTTGTTGGCTCCTCTACTGAGGTCATTTGGCTTCAATATTTGTTAATAGATCTGCAAGTTCCCTCTGTCTTTGATCCTACCATTTGGTGTGATAACCTTGGTGCCACCTATCTCTCAGCGAATCCTATTTTTCATGTTCGTACTAAGCATGTTGAGGTAGATTATCACTTTATCCACGACCGGGTTGCAAAGAAAGAGTTCAGATTCCTTTTATCCCCTCTCAGGATCAACTCGCAGGTCTTGACCAAGCTACTTTCTGCTGCGTCCTTTACTACTTTTCGTTACAAGCTTCGAGTCGATCCTCTATCCTCAGCTTGAGGGGGCATATTATAGAATGTATAGCATGTATATATATGTATAGGAATTAATGTAGGATTATTCCAATGTTGTGATTCCTATAGTTATTGTCGTGTTCCAGCCATATATATATATAAATAGGAAAGGTTGGCTGAGGCACAACCTATGTCATTCTATTATTCTCAACTTAAACCATCTCATGCTCACCTACTTCATCATCTCTGACCTTGACATCTTTGGTTCCTTTGATCGCGTAAGCTTTTATGATGTAGCCTGATCAATTGTTTGAAACAGTAATGCTTTTACAATTTGGAATATAATTTGGATTGGTTTTGGATTCGGATCTATTGCGAGCATGAATATTTTTTGGCTCAATGTTTTACATTGATCCAAGAAATAGGGTTATATTTGTTGTGTTATAGGTTGACAAATATGTGATTATTGCTCGTATTTTAGCTGCATTGATCAATGGCATTAACTTGATTACTAAGAAATGTTTGATTTTTATTAGATTTGATTACTATTATTGTCGTACCCTCGTCATCCCATTCTCGAAGAAAATAATAAATATTTCTCATCTTATTTTAAGATAGGTACCGCTAAATTCACTATAATTATTTTATTCCCACTAACTTTTCTAAATGATGAATAGTGGATTTAGAACAACAATATTTTGGTCTAGAAAGGGTCGTCTTTCAATTTTCCCCTTGAAGTTCTGACATTTAGCAATTAGGCCTTTATTCATAGAAATCTTTTTTTTATTATTTCATCCCTGGATCAATTGCAATTGGACCCCTAGATTCCGACGCCATTTAGTCCTTAATTGACTCTTCAACTTTTAATCTTTCAAAATTACCCTTGGAAAAATCAATTAACCACCTTATAGTATTAATACCTATTCATTTTGGTCCCTAGATTCTAATTTCTTGTAATTTTGACTTAAATTAGCCCTAAACTTTGGTATTTTTTTAATTAAGCCTCTGAAGAGGTTTAATCTGATCAAGCATGGAAAGACAAAAGTTGGACTGAAATAAGGTTAAAACACAAAGAATTCTAAAATATTTTTTTATTTTTAAAATATTAATCTAATCAAGTTTACCTTTTAAAGAGGTTTACAATCCTTTTTTATAGAGATCCAATGCTTCGATAACTAATATGGTGGTTTTGAAAGATTAATGCAAGTGGAGGCACATAAATATAGCTGCAAGCATAGAAAGACAAGATAAACTGAAATAATGTTAAAACACAAAGAATCCTAAAATCTTATTTCTAAAATATTAATTTGATCAAGTTTACATTCTAAAGAGGTTTATAATCCCTTTTATAGACTAGAAAAATCAACCAAGATTAGAAACAAAATTGGAATCCCAAAACATAACGGAAAATAACATAAAATCTAAAAATAAACAATAAAGTTGTGAAAAGTAAGGAAAAATAACAAAATTATCCCAAATAATAACTAATGAGCCTATTTTATGGAGATCCAATGCTCTGATAACTATTGAGTGGTTTTTAATGGGAAAACAACTTATAGAATCTTCTGTAAAAATTTAAATCTGATTTAACAGTTAGATCTCTTATAATCGTTATTTAGGCCACTATTCTGGTCTTGCGTGATCATGCTTTTTCTTGGCCTAAACATCTCTCACTAGTACATAAAAATATTTGTTAGGCCATCTATATATTCCATTTAGGGCAAACAAATAATTAATTTGCTGTTCAAATGCTTTGAAGCTCTTCAAGGTGTGATTTCACTGAATAATTTCGAGTTTAGAATTATCACCTCATTTTGGAATTGTCCTGAGCACAAGGATAAAATGATGAGCCATGGGAAGCATCTCGGATTAAGAAATAATAAACGGAGTTCAAGGTAAAACAATAGCTTAGAAAAAAGAGAGTAGAGATTTACAATATATCTAAGAATATTAGCGATCATGACCATGAATGGATCATTTCTGAATTCTATAACCAAATATCCTTCACATCTCTTTATCTAAGCTCATAGTCGGTGAAGATTTAAGGAAAAGCATGATTCCCAATCCGAGCTATGTGAGCAAGTGTATCTGGTAAAATATCTTATCTCCCATGAAAATGAGATTAGTATGCCTCCCTTTGAAGTTTACCTTTTCTTGATCTTTCCCAACCCTTCATTATAAATGGAACCCATCAAAAACATATAAGGATGTCAAGCGTATATTTATGTTGTCATAGCATCAAACCCATTCTGGTGGACTGGACCTCAATGCCCATGTAATAATGAGTAGTGCCTAAGTCGCAAAGCTTAAACTCTAAGCTCAGCAACTATATTAAGTGGTGAAGCATAGTAGAGTTGCTACCCATAAGCAGAATATCATCAACATAAACCAGGAGATAAAAGATATCAACACCAACAGAGAAGATAAATAACAAGGTGTCAACTTTGGAAGCGTGAAAGCCAATAGAGATCAGAAAATCACTCAGACGAGTGTCCCAAGCCTGCAGAGCCTATTTTAAACCATGTAGTTACTTATACAATTTGCACACATGAGAAGGAAGGGCAGAGTCAACAAAACCTAAGGGTTGTTTCATGTAGACCTCTTCGTCAAGAACGCCATTAAGGAAGGCCTTATGGATATCAAGCTGATGAATTTTCCAATTATGCGAAACCACAATGGAAAAGACTAATCTGATGGTCGCCTACTTGATAACAGGATTGAAGGTTTCAGAGTAATCAATACCTTCTTGCTGAGTAAAACATCTAGCAACTAGGAGTGCTTTATACCTCTCAATGCTGCCATCAACACGACGTTTTATCCTTTGCACCCATCGACTACCAACAACATTCATCGAAGGATGAAAAGGAACCAAGGAACAAGTGTCATCAAAGCACAAGGCCTAAATTTCCTCACGCATTGCACTATGCCAAGCCTTATACATGTCAACATCATAGAATGTAATGGGTTCATAGGTAGGAGGAGACACTACCTGACATATTAGAGCAGAAGAGGTAGCTTCAGACTTATGAGCAAGGTAGTTTTTGACAACTGAGGACGAAGGACCATGGGATGCAAATGAGCGGTAGGTCGAGGGGGAGAAGAACCTGAACTCATGAGCTACTGGAGAGTATACGAGAAGAGATCAACATAGAGTTGCATATCAGCAGAAGAACCTGTTGAAGGATCAGATTGCGCAGCCATAGAGAGTAAAGAACCTGCATCATAACCAGTCTTCTCTGCAGTAGTAGAATTGGAAGCATGCAACTGTAAAGAAGGAGAACCTGTTCCTGCACAATGATCATTAGAAAAACAAGCAGATGGTGATAGAGGGGTAGGGTTGGGTGGCAATGAGATGGTGGCAGATATAGTGGACGAGTGGTGGATCTGAAAAGTTGTTGTAGGTGGCCGATTAGAGCTACTGGTTTGGTGAATTGGTGGGGTAGTAGGGTGAAAATTTGAAGAAGGATTCAAGGTTGGGAGGTGTGTATGTTATGAGGAGGTGAATGGTTGTTGCACTATTTTTCAGAATTTGCAAAAGGAAACACATCTTCATGAAAACAAACATGACGGGAGACATAAATATGTTGAGACGCTAAATCAAGACAACGATAATCAAGATTAGAGGAACTATATCCTAAGAACACACATGTAGATGAACAAAAATCCAACTTATGAGCATGATATGGACATAAAAAAAGAAAACAAAGACACTTAAAATACGTAGAAAATCATAATTAGGAGTACGATGAAACAAACACTCAAACAAAGATTTATTGTGGAGGACAAGAGTAGGCATTTGATTAATTAGACATACTGATGATTCAAACGCATAGTTTCAAAATCTTAACGGAGCATGACATTGTCCTAGGAGGGTAAGGTTGGTTTCGACGATGTGCCAATGGCGTCATTCAACTATGCCATTTTATTCATGGATATGAGGACAGATTAACCTGTAATAAATACCAATAGTCTGAAAGAACTGGTTTAACTTATGATATTCACAACCCCAATCAGTTTGAACATATTTAATTTTACATGAAAACTAACGCTCAACAAGTGTTTGAAAGCAATGAAATGTAGAAAACACATCAGATTTTACAACAAGAAGATAATATCATATATGTTTGGTATACGCATCGATAAAGATAATAAAGTAACAAAAACCATCAGAAGAAAACATAGGAGCAAGGCCCCAAACATCACTAAATATTAAATCAAGTAGGGCAGTAGTTTTGTGACTCATAGGTCTCAATGACAGACGCGACGACTTGCCTAGCGAACAAACTTGGCATTGAGCAAGAGAGCGTCTAGAAGTACCAACTATTTTATTTTTGAAAACTAGAAAATTTAAAATACAGGAAGTAGGATGACCCAATTGATGATGTCGTAAATCAACAGTCGTAGGGACACAAGGAGACCAATAAGCTTGAGGGATGGCTGGCAAAAGACTCAGACAGAACATAGAGACCATCTTTACTCTAACCGGAAAGGAGCACTTCCTTAGTAATGAGATCCTTTGCATAAAACACAGATGCATGAAATTCAAAATAAACATTATTATCATGAAAAAATTTCTAAACAGAAAGCAGTGGTTTGGTAATATGAGGCACATGAAGAACATTAGATAATTTAAAAGTGCTTAGGGAATGTAACGTGGTATGTCCAATATAAGATATGTCAAGGCCCTTACCGTCACCATCTTGCAAATGATCATTACCAATATAGGATACAGAATCGGTCAGAGTTGCAAGATTAGGTGTAACGTGTTGGTTTGCATCGGTGTTCGGGAACCAAGTACTGCTAGAACCATTACCAACAACAAAATGGTAAAAAGGTTGTTGGCCACTGCCCCAAAACTATGCACATTGTGGAGTTGTGTGGCCGAAGGTGGAGAACAATTGACACTTGACATTCTACTCAAAAAATCGATGAGAGGGGCACCTATTCTGCTGTCAGTTGCTCTACCTAAAGTCGGCAGAAGCAAAGGAATGGAAGCCACAGTAGTCAGCCTTGTTTTTGTGGTTGTGGTGGTTGTTGTTGGGACGTTAGTTACCATGAGAATGGCCCCTATTATGATTGAAATTGGGGTTGTGCTGAGATATGGCAAGGTGAGTAGAAGGTAGTGCCAGTAGTGGTGGCTGAGGCAGCAGATGTGAGCTTGTATCCATGGATTAAAGGGAGGCCTTGTGTAGAAATTCATGGGTAAGGAGATGGCTATGAAGGTCGACATATGATAGTGGTTATGTCTTGGTCTTGAGGTTGGTTACTAAGTCTTTGAGCTCACCACGAAGGCCATGAAACACATAAGATTGAAGTCTTCAAGAGAGATAGGTCGGCCAACAACATTCAATTCATCAAATAACTATTTTTCTTGTTGCATATACATAGCAGCCAAGCATCACCTTATTGAAGATCTTGAAATGACCCATGGAGTTACATAATGCAAGAATTAGACGAAGACGTGAAAGCTACTTCAAGAGTGCACTAAACACAATACGAGGTATGATAATCGACCACAAGGTGCAACACATCCATGGAGAGACAAGAGAGTAACGCGCTCAAAATAAGTTGATCTTGTTCCTTCCAACAAAGAAAAGAGGGTTTGATTGCCGTAAAGAAACCAACTGAACTATCAAAAACATGAGAGGCGGAACACGACACTAAGCTATTAACAAAGTGAAAAACACCCTAAACAAGAAGGTATGGATGGCTTCATCTGCATTCACCAATAGAGATAATTTGTGTTTGTAAGTTTCAATGAAACAACTTGTTGAGTGTTGGACAAAGCAACTATAACTGGAGTTGATGTCCCCATAATGTGAAGAGGAATGGTAGAAACATGAGAAGAAGAGCCATTGTTCTGTTCTGCAAGCGAAGGAAGTTGTTGCTGTGGGAAGGCACCACCGATAGTAGCCTATGAGTAGTCGGCCAACTGAGTTGCAACGCTGGTTTGGTAGAGCCCAATTGGTAATTATTGCTTCTTGGTGACAACTAAAGGGCTTGAAACAAGCACATCTTTCTTTCTTTTTTATGTTCATCTATATCTTTAACTGAATTAAAAGTTGTCTATATATCCGTTTCTTAGAGAATTTTGATTTAATGGTTATGCAATTTTCTTGAGACTAAATCCAACGTTCTAGTAAAAAACAAATTATTCATATTAATACTAAGCAATTCATGAAAAAAATATGTTCTTATGATCCAATCTTGGAGTTAAATTTGATTGCATAGGTTAAGAGCACACCTACTTACCAACAAGGTCAACTCATCAAGATTGGACCTGGTGAATTTTTAACTTGTAGTTGAAACAATTCTAAAATTTCAAACAAATTAGCAAGTAAATTTTTTTAAAAAACAAGCATAATTAGTCACCTAAGAGCCCATATGAAACTTACATGGCTTGATAACTTAGGCCTACTCCGCTAGCAAGACGCTCACATAAATTCATTATAAGAAAATAGAAGATTATAAGGTGTCACATAAAATTGCTTTCTTACCTAAAATCATAAAGTAATTCAAGACTCACTTATTTTCTTTTATCTCTAGTAACTAAAGTGTAAGGAATGGAAGCACTCATAAATAAATCTTGCCCTAAAATATTACAATTTTAGGCTTTTATATGGGCTAAATGCATGGGTATTTTTTTACTTACATCGGCCTATAATTTAAGATAAACTCAACAAATCTCCACTTTGTCTTAAATTGAGGCAACTCACAAAAAATAAAGTTGTCTTTGATTACCTCTCGAGCATTACACAATTCAAACAAGTTGAAGCACTACTTAAACTTGAATGTAAAGATAGGTTTCATCAAAATATCTACATAGTTGTCATCTGTAGCAATTTTCTTAACAAATACAACACCCTGTGACATGATATCTAGAATAAAATGGTACTTAACATAAATATATTTGGTCATTTCACGATACATCCTTTTAGCTAGATGAATAATGCTTTGGCTATTACAATGTATAACAATCAACTAATATGACAAACCAAGATTACTAACCTAACCTCTCAGCCATAAAGCTTATTTTCACTACCTCTGTTAATGCCATATACTCAGCATTTATTATAGACAAGGCAATTATAGATTGAAAAATTTATTTCGAACTATGGCATACCTCGCGAAAATGAACACATAATTTGTAAGTGACCTCCTCATATCCAAATCATTAGTGTAATCTCAATCTACAAAGCCCTCAACACCATATCTAGTGCTATTACCCTCGTCATATACCAAACAAATATTTGCAGCACCTCTAAAATAATGGAGTATCTATTTTATGGCCTATCGATGAACTTTTCTTGGATTTTTCAAAACCTAGTGACCAAACTAACTTGCTTGTAGTGTTTCATACCTAATTGTTCAAACACCATCTCAAGATACTTTCTCTATGACAAGTATAACTTGCTAGCACTTCAATCTCTGTGTATCTTCATATCCAAAATCTTTTTAGATGTACCTAAATTCTTCATCTCAAACTCACCACTTAAACGATCCTTCAATTTTATTTATTTTTATCTTAGATATGTTTTTAAGGCAATCAACATGTCATTAACATACAATAACAAGTACAAGAATAAATCATTAGAGAGCTTCCTAAAATACACAAAGCAAGTATAGTCACTGTTGAAGTAACTATGTCCAAGCATAAAAATATCAAACCTTTTACACCATTGTCTCGATGACTACTTCAAGTCATACAATGACTTTTTCAATAAGCACTTATGGTTTTTCTTAACTTGAGCAATTAAACCCCCTAATTGATGCATATAGATCATCTCATTTAGTTTATCATGTAAAAAGGTTATTTTCACATCCAGTTGTTCAAGCTGTAAGTCAAATAAAGCAACCATAACAAGCAATACCCAGAGGGAACTATGTTTCACAACTAGAGAGAATACTTTATTGAAGTAAAAAAGTTTTTTTTAATCTAAAACTCTTATCAACTAGGCATGCTTTAAACCTTTCATCCTCAACCCTTGGGATTCCATCTTTCTTATTATAAATTCATTTACACTCAACAATCTTTTAGCCTTGTGATGGTTTAACAAGCTCCCATATCCTATTTTTATATAAAGATTTAATCTCCTTATTTATAGCAAGCATCCACTAAGAATATTTTTTGTAACAAATTACTTCTTTATAAGAATAAGGCTCATGATCATCAAAATTATTTGTAATATGTAAGACAAAATTAACTAAATCAACATATTTATACTTAACTAGTGCTTTTATTTGTTTTCTTTGTCATTTGTAGCAATATTATAGGGTTGTTTTTCATATACAACTTTATCAATAATATCTCGCACCACTTCCTCAAGAGGCTCAATTAAAGCATTTTTTGTACTGTCTCTAAAGCTCTAACCTCAAGCTTCATATAATTGTTATTACCATATTCCATATCAACATTAACACCAGTAAACTCCTTTTCCTTGAGACTTATCAAAATTTATATTTTGGCTGCTAATAAACTTAGGTAACTTGGTATCAACACACCACAACCAATATCCCTTCAACTTGTATACATAGCCTAGAAATATGCATTTCCTCACTTTTGATCCAAGTTTATCTTTCTTAAAATAAGTATAAGCAGGACAACCAAATACCCTCAGTTTATATTAATTAGTAAGAGAACCAAATCATACCTCATACGGAGTCTTCAACTTTAAAACTATCAATAAAGATTTATTCCCCAAATAACAAGCCTGCTAATTACTTTAGCCCAAAAGTTCTTTGACAATCTTGCCTGTGAAAACATACAACATGCTTTTTCCAATAATTTCTTGCTCATACATTATGTAACCTTATTTTATTACGGTGTATTTCTGACAGAATGATGTCTAGCAGTTCCTTCATCTCATCAAACTGACCTGATTAGGATTTCAAACAATTATTAGTTCTTTGATGTTCTTATCGTTCAGCTTTTCAATCAAGGTTTTCCATTGCTTGTAATGAGAGACACATCGTTTTTTCTCTTTAGAAAATACACCCAGACCTTTCTCGAATGTTCATCAATAAATGTCAATAGATAATGTGATCTACCTTTTGATATAATAGGAGAAGGACCTCAAAGGTCAAAATAAACATAATTCATAGTAACCTCGATATAATGAAAAGTCATACAGATTTTTACCCTGCACTATTTACCATAAATACAATGCTCAAAGAAGTTCAATTTACCTATTTTCATATCACATAACAAATATCATTTGCTTAAATCTATCAACCCCCTCTTACTTATATATCATAACCGCATATACCAAAACTTAGTACAAACACTATATGAATCAACTAGAGATGACATATTACCTAAATCAATAACTATTGAAACTTAAAGATGGTGAAGGCTATCAACCAGTTTTCTTTCATCATGACAAGAGCACCCTTACAAATCCTTAGAAGTCTACTTTTAGTAGAATAACCATAACATTGAGAATAAAATATTCTTCAAGAAATTATATTCTTCCTTATCTTTGGAACATACCAAACCTCAAATATCCTAACAGTGCCATCTTACATCCTAGTTTGAATTGCACCCACACCAACAACAAAAGGTCTTTTATTGTTTCATAATAAAACAGTATCATTAACAACTTTATAAGTGTCAAACCAACTTCTATCAGGACAAATATAAAATATGCAACTTAAATCAAGAGTATACTCATCACCCAAGCTACCAACATATACAACCAAAACACTTTCAGTGTCATCATAAATTTCCATTCACTAGCAACATTTACAACATCAAAAGTTTCCTCCTTCTTTTCTTTATCTTTTTGTTTAATACAATTATTCTTAAAGTGTCATACCTCATAACATTCAAAGCATTAAGTTAATATAGACTTGCCTCCACTACCTAAACCTTTATTAATTAGTATACCCCTCACAATCAAGCCCTTTGTATAATCATCATTATAACACTCTAACACTCACTTTTTTTTAACTCCCTAGAGTTTAAGGAAGCTTTGACATCTTCTTAAATAAGATTATCATTTCCATACAACAAAGTAACAATAAAATAATCACAAGATTGAGGTAAAAAAAACATAATAAAATCAAAGCAAAGTCTTCCTCTTCAATCTTAACATCAACATTTTACAAATCTAAAATCACTATATTGAATACATCAAGATAATCTTTAATGGGCATACCTTCTTTCATCCGGAGAGTATACAACAAATGTTTTAGACAAAAAAAAATTGAATAGCACTATGTGCCTATTCTATAAGATCTTTTTTTCTCTTTACCATACATCCCTTTAAGCAAATTTTCTACACCTCTTGATGCCTTTAATAAACCTTATTGAACTAACAAGGTGTGCATCTTAATAAGTCATAGATTAAAGTTGTTCCTACCAGTAAAGTTTTCTACATCAAACTTCATCATTGATTTTACTCTTATTGACATCATGAAAGATGTTAATTTAAGCTTTTGGGTTGAATTGGTTCTTTAACAAAAGCAACTGATAACCATGCAAGCTCTGCTATTAGTTTGTAATGGAAACAACCTTAAATTCTCAAACCAAATTGACAAGTAGAGAAATATAAAAGACAAGCACAATCAATCACACAAGAGAATAAATGAGATTTACGTGGTTTGATAATTTAAATCTACTCCACAGGAGAGACGATAAGATAAATTCGGTATAAGATTACAAGGTGTCACATAAAATTTCTCTCTTACCCAAAATTCCAAAGTAATCTAAAAATCATTTATTTTATCCTCTCTATAGCCACTAAAGTGTGGAGAATGAAAGAACTTACAAGTAAGCATTACCTTAATATATGACAACTTTAGAATTTTATATGGACTAAGTACAAGTGTATTTCTTTTCTCACTTGAACTCGTAATTTAAGATAAGCCCATCAAAATTGGTAAGAGAATTGATCAAATTTATGCAAGTTCGCATTCCTTGTCCAATAGCTTTTGGATTCTTATACTTTATCGCCTTGAATTATGGATCATCCTTCTTCACATGTTGTGAGTTAGTGACCTTAATCGAACTTATTGATTCGCTTTGAAGTTTAGGTAGCTGGTCCATCATAATTTGAATTGTTTGTTAATTTCAAGCAAGTATCTAGTTTTATTATTTTGAGAGTAAGAAAAATTATGAAATTTTTTTAAAATTATAAATATAGTAGATCAATTTTCAGAAATTTTAGAGGGACCATGACCCCAAGCTATAACTACGCGTCACCCTTGCCTGTAAGAATTCCTTGTCTATAAAAAATGTATATGGTTTACGGTAAAATTAGCAGTAAATGTCATAGGAAGATGTACGTGGTAGAAATGAACAGAAGTGTAAGGTGATTCCTACTATCTTGGAGGAAATCTGTAAAGGAGAAGGGCTGTGAGGAAATGACGGAACTGGTCATCAAATTTATCTTCTTATTTACAACTAATTATTCCGAAGATTTATTGTAGGAATTGGTTAGATCCTCTCGTGTTCTTAAAGAAACATGATCGGCTATTGTTGAAACTAAGAAAACTTCTCAATTTGACTGAAATATCCAGTCATTCCATCTATTAATTATGTCTAGTTAAAATTAGCGTTAGTTGATATGTGAGCAAAGGTATCTAGTAAAAATATCTCATCTCCAATGAGAATGGGATGAGTAGCCCCCCCCCCCCCCCCCATTGATGCTTTTTACATGCCTTGACAGGAAGAAGGGAAGGGGAAAATGCTCCGAGCATGCTCAAAGAAAATGCTTCAAACATGATGAGGATTCTTTTCCCCTACTTTCCATATTTAATATCTTAGCATAGAAAAGATAAACAAGAATATTAATGCTTCTGAAACATAGCGATAGCAAGCATCGGCTTTTGATGAACTTTTGAGGACACGAAACTGCCACAAAATGGGTCTAATCCGAAAGAGTTTTTTTTTTCTTCTTGGTTATTGTAAAACAACTACCTTTACCTATACTTCAGTTTTCAGATAAGATTTCAAAATATAATTTATATTATTTTTTAATATATCTTTCCAAAGTTTTTTGAATTTAAACTTGCGTACCCATCATTATATTATACTTAATTTTATTAAATAAAATAAGAATAATAATATTCAAACTCATAATATTAATAATATTCTGATAGAATATTAAAGAAACATCTTAATATGAAAACATAAGTTTTTGGGTAATATCTCATCATATGATTTCTAT
>Ga0325414_1000522_pt1 | contig 31791 bp, 10 predicted proteins | sample PopdelMetagenome_8_FD_206183 | JGI IMG/M metagenome (GOLD analysis project Ga0325414, IMG submission 206183) | Populus deltoides microbial communities from Bellville, Georgia, United States - Leaf-PdKOR-R3 | ecosystem: Host-associated > Plants > Phyllosphere > Phylloplane/Leaf | place: USA... | reverse complement strand
TTATTTTTTTATTTATGGATAAACGAACGGACGGACGGATTGGCGTGTCGTGTGGTGATTTTGTTGTTGATGGATGGATGAATGTTGATGCGCTTGTGGTTTATATACCATGTTCATACCAAACCATAGTTATTAAACTTGTATGCGACTACACACGTAGATTTGAGATCCGGTTATATGCATTATTCAAGCACTTTGAGCTTTTTTTAATTATTCAATAAAAGGAAGAAAGGAAGTGTTAGGATTGTTTTAGTAGATGTTTTTTAAAGTATTTTTTATTTAAAAATATAATAAAATAATATTTTTTTATTTTTAAATTTATTTTTGATATCAGTATATTAAAACAATTTAAAAACACTAAAAAAATATTTTAAAGCAAGAAAAATATTTGAGTACCATATTTATTGCTTTTCAATTATTTATACTTAGATTATTGGTAAACCTACTCAATTTGTTAACCGAATATGCAATATTTAGTCTTATGTAGTTCATAACATATATCAAGCTCTCAATCATCTGAGAATGTTTTAATTAGTATATTCTTTCACCTTTATTTTTGGATAGATGTACACTTATGTCTATTAGTGTTTTGATAATGTTGTTATTACTTTTAGAAAATTTGTCAAAATTTTTCTCAATATAATAAGATTAGGATAATACAAATCCATCGTATGTCCTGTTAATATTTATTCTTAGTATAACATCTGCAATACTCAGGTTTTTCATGTCAAACTTATTAGTTAATATTTTCTTAGAATATTTGATCATGTAATCATTGATGTCTAAAATTAACAAATTATCTATAAAGAGACATATAATGACATCACCTTTATATGTGTCTTTTACAAATTTTATTGATTATAAATCATTCGATAGCATAACCTAGTTCAAGTCATTATCTAGGTGCTTTTTTCAAATCATAAAATGACTTGACAAACTTATAGACTTTTTTTTTCTTATCCTTTAACCACAAACCCATTGGGTTGTTTTAAATAAACCTTTTTGTTAATGTCATAATTTAACAAAGTTATTTTTTATCCATTTTATGAATTTTGAGCTCGTTAATAGTGGTGGTGACTATTGATATTCATATAAAAGTTATTATTGACATAAGTAAATAGTGTCAAATAGTCCACATCTTCTTATTATTTGAATCCTTTAGCAACATGTCTTATTTTATTTATGTTAATAGTTTCAATAACTTTCATCTTTTTTTTTAAATATCCACCTATGACCATGATTTACTTCTGAATAGAAGATTCACTAGTTTCTATATATAATTGCATATAATTGATTATATTTCACTATTGATTGTCTCATATTCAATAGGAAACTTTAGGACAAGACATTATTTCGGCAGTAGCTCTAAGGTCTATTTTTTAACAAGTATGTGAGAAAATTAGGATCAAATATTTTGATCGTTTTCTCCCTTTTAATCCTCTTTTGCTCAACTTCATCATTTTCTAATTGATGTGACTAGGCTTTAATCATTCTCTTAAGTGAACGAATTTAATGTGCTTCTTTAAATGGGAACACATCTTTAAAGAATATAGCATTTGTTGATTCTATTGTTATATTAGGATGAATATCTTTAATATTTGATTTATGTATAATAAATTGATATGCACCACTATTGTAAGCATATTCAATAAAAAAAAAAAAGCTTAGGAAAGATCATGGAGTGAAGCTCCTTCCCAATTGTTTTTCTGTTTTTTTCTTGGCCAAATCAACTATTGTAACTCTTATAAAAAAGAGTTAAAGGAAGAAGTAGCAAGGAGAAAGAAAAAGCTAGGCTGAATAATGCCATATAAATAACGTGTTAGTTGACAGTTAGAAATAGTTAGTTACAATGAATGAATGATGAGAAGTTAGTTAGACAGTCATTAACAATATATGTAAACTAGTGTTAAGATTACATGAGAATTAGACAATTACATAAGAATTCATTTTTAACTTCTTTTTTTATTTTGTTACTTTTTCTTCTTTTCTTCTCTTGTGTTTAGGCTTGTTAAGGTTATGCCTTAACATTTGGTATCAAAGCTAAGTTCAGGGCCATCAATTAGAAGTGATCACTTTAAGCTTTACAAATAGTGGAAAATAACAAGTTAAAGACAATGAAAGAACACTGCAGGAAGTTGGATGAACAAATATAGAGCAACTACCGAGAATGGAAAGATTCTATGATGGAAAACAAAGAACATTAGTTAGAGAAAATAAAAAAAGATTGACCAAATAAACCTACAAATTAAAGCTTTGACCATTAAATTCCAGACTTTATTCGAGAATCAATTGGCAAGAAGAGAAATAAATGCTAACTTAAAAAAGGCATCTTGGCTACTCTAAGAACTAGAAGGATGTAGGAGTTAACAACTTTTATGAAAGCATTAAAAGTCAAAATCATAAAGATCATATGGTAGGCCACGAGCAAGGTAGAGTGAGTTATAATTCAACACTACCAAAGGTTGACATGCCAATGTTATGAGAAGATAATCCTCAATGTTGGTTAAGGAAATGTAGGAAGTAATTTAAGTTTAATTTATTCTTGCACAACAATGGGTATAATTAGCTTTATACTATCTTGATGGCAAGGCAGAAGTATGGTACAGGGAATTTATACGTGGGAATGAGTCTTTGATTAATTAAAAAGAATTCTCTCAAACTATTTATAAAAGATTTGGGAAGAAAAATTACATCGTGAAAGAGTTCAACAAGTTTGTGCAAGAAAAAAATATGGAGGATTATATGGAAAAGTTTGAAAAGGTAAAACCTTTAATGAGTGTTTTAAGCCCTTAATTGTTTAAACCAAATATGTATCCAATTTTATTAGCAAATTGAAGGATGACATTAAACCAATATTAAAGATGTTAAAACTAGTTAATTTGTTAATGGCTTTTACACAAGAAAAGTGGCAAAAGGATTTCAATAATGTTATAGCTAAAATGAGCAAAATAATACAGAGAATAAATCATTCATTCAATAGTGGAAGACCAACATATAATTTCTTAATCAAAACTTTTAATCATTCCAAGAATGAATCACTGAAACAGTCTTTTAATAACTTATTTGAGCAAAAAAAAAAAAGACTAGGACAATGCTTTCAATATAAAGATTAGTATATGCCAGAACATTAATATAGTAGTAAGGGCCTGCATATGATAGAAAAAATGAAGGATGGTAACTAGGAGTTTATGGAAGTTAAAGAAGGATTAGAAGGTGAGGAAAAAAAGAGTAGTAAGATTGAGAAGTTTAGGGTATCATTAAATGCTCTAGCTAAGATTTATGCTTACAACACTATTAAGGCTAAAGGTAGTTGTCAAGGAAATGATCTTATAATCCTAATAAATAGTAGCAATACTTATAGTTTTATCAATGAGTATGTAATTAAAGGATCGGATGTTGTTATTAGAAAGACTATTGTATTAGTAGTAACAGTGGTAAATAGAAATGTTATGTTATATGATGTATAAAATCCTAGATTTACCTAGTTTATGCAAGGTTATGAATTCAAGGATGACGTAAGGATACTTAAGTTAGGCAGTGTGATGTAGTTTTGGGAGTGGATTATTTAAGAGTATATTTTTCAATACTATTTGATTTAATAAGTTGAAGTTGTCTTTTAGGAAAGAGAGTGAGATGATTGAATTAAGAAAGATAATTAAGAAAGTAGGATTACAAATGATGAAATATAGAAAAGATGCATAAGAGCTTTAATAATGTATTTTTTAGACTAGTGGGTTAATTGTTTTTCCTTGGAAATAGCTGAAGAAGTGAAGAAACTGGTGAAAGCTGTAGAGATTAAGGTATTGTTAAAGGAATTTACAAGAGTATTTGAGGAACCAAAGACATTACCCTCTTTTAAAAGGTTTAATTATAAAATTCCAATGAAGTCAAGTCCATATCCTGTGAACATCAAAACTTATAAGAGCTCTTTTATTCAAAATGGTGAGATAAAGAAATTGGTTATAGAGATGCTCTTGAATGGAATAATCCAGCATAGTGTTAATCCATTTGCTCCATTAGCACTACTTGTAGAAAAAAAGATAACACTTGGAGATTTTACATATATTATAAGCAACTAAATAATTTAATTATAGAAACAAGTTCGTTATTCCTCTCATTGATGATCTCCTAAATGAATTTTATGGTTTCAGATTCTTTTCTAATTTAGACTTAAGGTCTAGTTGTCATCAACTAAGAATGAATGAAGAAGACATTGAGAAGACTACATTTAGAACATATAAAGGCCATTGCGAGTTTAGAGTAATACCATTTGGATTAACAAATGTTTTTGTCACTTTCTAGACATTGATGAATATAATACTAGAACCTTTTCTAAAGAAGTTTTTCCTAGTATTTTTCAATGAAATATTGATTATAACTCTACTCTTAAATCACATATTGATCATTTAAGACATGTTTTGGAGATTTTAAGTGTTAACCATTTGTTTACAAAGAAGTCCAAATGTGCATTTGGTAAGCAACATGTCCAGTATTTAGAGATGTGATTTTAGTGGAAGGAGTTGTAACTAATACAAAAAAAAAAATCGAGGTAGTGAGAAATAGGCTTACTCCATAATCCTTAAAAGAGCTTAAAAGATTTCTAAGTCTTGTTAGTTATTACATGAAGTTTATAAGAAAATTTAGAGTCATTTGCAAACCTTTAATATATTTGCTAAAAAAAGAACAATTTTGGTTGGAATGAGAAGGTTCATGAGGTTTTCATGCATCTTAAGAAAGCACTTTGTGAAGCTTTAGTGTTAGCTTTATCTGACTTCAATAAGAGTATTGTCTTAGAAATAAATGCTTGTGATTATATAGACTAGTCAAAAAGGGAGGCCTCTAGCTTTCTTCAGTAAAGCTTTAAGTCTTAAGCATATAGGGTTATTTATTTATGAAAAGGAATACTTGGCAATTCTCATGGTAATAGAAAAATGGAGACATTTTCTTGAACAAGAACAATTCATAATCCAGACTAATCATGGAAGTTTGAAGTACCTTTTAGATAATAAAAAATCATACTTTAATTCTAAAGAAAAGGCTAACTAAGCTACTTGGATTCATATATTTTCTAAAAAAAATTGTTTAAAAAACTTGGAGTTATTTGGATTGATGATTACATCGTATCACCCTCAAACAAATGGTCAATTTAAATGGATGAACCAGTGCTTAAAGACCTATCTTAGTTATATGACCATGCATAACCTTAAAAAATGGTATTTGGGGTTGTCCTTAGCACAATTATGGTATAACATTAGTTTCCACTAAGTCATAGGAATAAGTCCATTTCAAGCTCTCTAACTCTATCATCACAGAGAAACGATTAATCAAGAATCAACTTCAGTGGTTGTTCCGGAAGAGTTAATATAAAGATAAGTCAATATAGATTATGTGTTTAAGGCACAACTAGAGATAGTCATGCATATGATGAAATAGTGAGCTAATAAAGGCAAGATAGAAAGAGAATTTTCATAAGATGATTGGGTTTTTTTATATTATAGCCTTATAAACAGGGGAGCGTGGCTTTAATAAAGAATCTTAAACTTAATCCAAAGTATTATAGACCTTATCAGATTAGTAAGAAAATGAGGGCAATAGCTTATCAGATTAGACTATCTAAGGGAAACTTGATACATCTTATATTTCATGTCTCTCTACTTAAAAAGTAAATGGGGGAGAAGGTTGTAGTGTCCATTAGTCTACTAGTAATTAACGAAATGGAAGGATGAAAGTTTTTCATGTTGTAGGGTTGGATAGGAAATTGATGAAAAAAGAAATAGTGCAGTAGTAGCTCGTCTGATTCAATGTTCATGTTTATTTCCAGAAGATGCCATATGAGAGGATCTTGAAGAAATCAATGCTAATTTCCTGAGTTCAAAACAGATTCTTAAGGATTCGAGGAAATTTTTAAGGACAAAAATTTATTCAAGGAAATAATATTATTACAACTCGTAAAAAAACTAAAGAAAAAAGCTAAGCTTAATAATGCCACATGAATAATATGTCAGTTGATAATTAGAAATAGTTAGTTACAATGAATAAATGATGAGAAGTTAGTCAGTCAGTCATTGATAGTGTCGATATATCAATGTTGAGATTACGTGAGAATTAAGTAATTATAAAAGAATTCATTTCATTTCTAACTTCTCTTCTTATTCTGTTACTTCTTCATGTCTTCTTATCTTGTGTTCTAAGGCTTGTTAAGGCTAGGCCTTAACACTGATATAATTAAAAAAAAATGTGTTAATTTCTCCTAAATATGTAGCAATTCTTTAAAAGAAAGAAAAAAAATCCAGCCTCTTTTAAGTTTTTCTTTTCCTTCCACCACTTTCTCTCTCCCTCATACTTATCCTACTTAATGATAAACACAAAAATAGAAGACCAAGACTTACTGAAAAAATACATTAATTATCTTTGTCCATATTCACCTATTTCTCAATCTTCACTTTCCATCGAATTTTGCAAAACCAATCACCAGCTCTTTATCTATATCACTAGACCCATCACCTTTTCTATGTTAAAGAAAAGACAGGTTTTTTTTGTCTCGAAATACTAATCTCTATAAGCAAAAAAAGGTGGGGAAGGAGTCAAATTTCTCATAACCAAAAAGAAGCTTTGAGTAGATGAAAACATAAGTAACACAAAAATAGAATAAGAGGATTTTGTAACTCAGGGTTTCTGTTTTAATTTTTTTTACGTATGATTTTTTTGTTAATTCTTAATCTGCTGGTTTTTTCTACAACATAGTGAGATAATGGATTTATGTAAATATAGCTATTATAGAACCTCAGGTTCTCATATTCAAAGTTATGAAATCTACAGGTGTTTATCTCTTCATTAACAAATATCAGTTGAAGAGTGAAGAATTGGGAAAGAGTTTTGGATGGTTGATATATTTTGGTTGTTAATTATTTTTATTATGTTGAGGAAATTGAAAAACAAATTGTGTCTTTGCAGGGTCTTAATCTTCTTTACTCTCTGCCAATTTTTCTAGGTAAATGACATGTTAATTTTTGTTTTGTTTTTCATTTTGTGTTATGGATTTACAAGGAAGGTTTCCTTCTGGGTAAGGCTTTTGAGTTGTTATTGGTTTGAATCTTGGTTTTGTGTTTCCAAAGGTAACTTAAGCTTTTATTTCACTTGGGTACAATATATTAAATATGCACTTTATTTAATGTTGTGACTAATGATGGAAAAAACTTGCGGGCTTGGTTTTGTTTGTTCTTAATAGTTTGGTGTGATTGATTGTTCTTTCATTAACAAAATGAATGCATCTAATGAGAATAATGTAATGAATTTATTGCTTCTAAACATAAAATGTCATATCTTTTTTCAAGATCTAACATGGATTTTTGTTGTTTGTTCTTAATAGTTTGGTGTGATTGATTGTTCTTTCATTAACAAAATGAATGTATCTAATGAGAATAATGTAATGAATTTATTGCTTCTAAACATAAAATGTCATATCTTTTTTCAAGAACTAACATGGATTTTTGTTGTTTTTTCTTAACAATGTTAGGAAGACTAGAGATGGGTAACAAAAAGATTAGCAGTAGATTAATGGGTAGAACATGAGATCTTTGATTGTGTTGAATCAAGAATTTGTTGGAAGACAACAAGTATACCCTTGCATTGTTAATATGAAAGGGTCGAAATATTTTTTTTCTTGTTCTTGATATGAATTTTTAAGTTTTGGTGTTGGCATTCTGTTGATTTGTTTTCTTATTCCTTTTTGAAGAAAATGGTTATTGTTTTGTGCATGGAAGTCATGGGTTTGTGAAGGACATTACAAATTACAAGGTTAAAAACAATAACCCCCTTCACTTCATTTTCTTTATATTTTTTTTTTTGGTCGGTAAGATGATAGGAAATAGAAGAAAATCAAATTTGAATCATAGATCTTAGAAGAGAAAATAACAATCGATATGCAATTGTAAAATTCTTATTTTATTTAACAAATGTCGGGTTCCCGAATGTCATACATGCAATGGAAACAATAAAATAAAATTATTCGAGTCCTTAAGATCCTGTTAGATAGATTTAGAGTTGTTTAAGAATTTATCACTTGAAGATCTGATCTTCGTCTGCTTTAATTAATTTTTTAAAGGTAGGGTTGTCACAAACCATAAGTCGTCTAATTATCTGGCCTCCAACAGTAATGTGCATGAACCACCAGTAAAAAATCTCCTAAATCCCTATTTAGGAGAGAGTGATTGCTATGCTTAGAGTGATAGCTCTCTATTTTGTGACTTACATAGTTTTTCTGTCAAACAGACAACCTCTAAAAAATAAAAGGCATAGCTTACTATTTATAGGAAAATCTGAAAAACCTTATAAATTGGTAAAATATCAATTTTCCCCCTGAATAATATCCATAAATTAAGTCAGGATAATTTTAGAAATTAACTAAATCAAGTCCTTAATTTTTCTAGGTCTAGAAATATAATTCATGTATTAATTATATTCTAGTTCTTAATTTCTAAAATACATTTTAATGAAATCATACTTAATTTAATTATTCTAGTTTAATTTTTAACTAATTGTTCTTAATATATATGACCATTAGGTTCCTAATATATTAACCCAAATATAAATTATAAATATAATTAAATAAACTGAACAATTTAATCTATTATTAATTCAACAATTAATTTAATTTATATTTGAAGATTAGGTGCATTATCTAGCAAAGTGTCATGATCTCTCAATTATTAGAAAAGTCATTGGTGGTTTGACTTAACTTTTCATGATCGATTTCTCAGTGTAATTACTATCATTTCATCAATAATGTTTCGATTTAATATTAACGCATAAAGTATGTGATACAACCATATTATTCGATAGTTTCACCCACATTTAACAAGTGTTTTGCCTATGTTTTATATATAAAATGCCTTGATATTCTTTGTTTTATGTTATGAAGGCACTTTTGGATAAAAGATGCAAAAGGAGTAAATTGAAGGTAATTAGCGTATTTGACCTTCAGTCGATGTTTTATGCAAAACATGAGCTCTAAAGGTCAAAATGAAGTGATTTCAGTGGCATTAGAAATCTAACATCCATACCTTTCTGAAAATATAAGGCAAGAAAAATAAAAAAAGAAAGAGCATAGAAATCGCAGCCTTCAAAATCAAACCTTGCAATCTGCTAGTGTTGACCTTCGGTCATTCCGACTTGAATATCTTGAGCAAAAGAAGCCCATTTCATGCAAACTTAATTTTTTTTGGATTCCTAAATCAAAGACCTATCAACGTATCAAATCTCAACAAAAAACAATCTCATATAAGGGAGATATGATTTTTCTAAGATGAAAAATGAATTTTGTCAGCAAATAGGTTTTGTGAAGAAATGAGTCGAAATTATGTCCCGAGGCATCCAAACCGACATCCAAGTTTTTATTTCAGAAATTTAGCTCCTCTAAGTCAAATCTTGAAGATTTCATGCAAGGTTATTTCTCTTTTTTTAGAAAAATAGTTATTGAAGTATTTAAATGTAAATTGTCTACTCAAGGGAGGATTATTTTGTAAAATAAAAACTAGGGTTTCCTAGGGTATAAAAAGAAAGAGAGAAGGAAAAGAGGAAAAGAGAGGGGGACGGCCAAAAGAGAGGAACACAAACCCTTTCTCCCAGAAACCCGAATTCATGCATTCTTCTTTCTTTTTGGTTAGTTGTTTAATAGACATGTAAGTCTGAACTCTTTTTCTTAGTTGCAAGGACACGAAAACCTTTGGATTTTAAGAACTATGAGATTTATTTTATCTTTTCTTTTTAGTTTATATGATGAATATGTTTGTTCTCTTATGCTTATTTTTCCTATGATTGTTTATTTTAATTGCTAGAGCGGACTCAAAGTTATTATTGTAGACAATCTATTGCTAAGTTTGATATCAAAACCGGAGTTGTGGTATATGAACTTATGAAGCAACTGAGTTTAATAATTGTAATGGATCTATGTTATTAACCTTAGGGAGAAAATTTGAACAAATCAAACATAGACTACAGACAGTCATGTTGTCAAGATTAATCAATTTATCCAATTCTTAAGGCTGCCATTCAGTTAAATTATTAATGTGGACACTGTGGTTGTTTGATGGTTAAGATTAGTTATACAGCGGGTCTGTTAACTAATCAACATAGAAAAGATAAATATTCAGAGTATAAATTGACATTTCGTTTCAGTGATCAGTTTTGATTTCCGTAAGTGGACGTTCACTTGCGACCAAGGTTTGATTTTCTTAATAAATTTTGATTTTATTTGATTTAGCATTGATTGCTTCATTCTGTTTACTTTTTCTTTAGTTTACATAACCTCCACCCCCTCCCCCAAATTGCATATCATATAGCATAACAATCTGAACTAGACCTTCCTTATAGGAGCGACCCTTTGCTTGCTCTATACTATCTTGTGTGTTGTGTTTTAAGCTTGGGTAATTAATTTGTGCGACCGCGACATCGCAACAGTATATCTACATAATAGTTATTGATCTTTGAATAAGATTTAAGACCCTTTTCAAATCTCATTCTATATTGGCTAATAATTTCTCAGTCAATACTATTTAAGAACAGATGAAACATTTTCTCTAATTCACATAGGGTGATAAACCATTTATTGATCACTCAAGTACCTTTATATAGTTCATGTTATACCCAATGTCTACCTTTTTGTTACATAGATTAAGATAATATATAACAGGATCAAAATATAACATTTTTTTTTATATATATATGATAACTAAGTGATCTCAAGTCTAAGAATCACTTACATGACCATCACGTGAGCCTTTCGATAGACATAAGTGATCTTTCCATATAAAATTTTCATGCGAGTCAGTTTAGTGTACATGTCTTATGACAAACATCTATATATTAATTTTAGATATCCTATATACCTTACCTTATAAGAATAACTACTTCATTTTATAAAAAAAATAACATAAAATGTATCAGTCTCTACGACTCTAATGAGTGTATAGTATTTAAGAGAGCATCGACTATGAACATTTTAGAAACAATGTTTTGATGCAATAAAAATCTCATAATTATAACAATTTTATAATTTTCTTTATAAAGCATTTTTATCACATAGACTTTATCTTTACTCTAGATTCATTAATCTAATATTATATAAATATTAAAGATAAATTAAGCCTTTATTAATAATAAATATGTATTTACATGAATATAATAATGCCACATGTAACTAACCGATTGACTACATGACATATTAAACTAACAATCTTTCACTTGCACTAAAATCAATCGCTTATATTTCTAATACCATATTGCTCCATGTAGCATTAATGCTTCTACATGGATAGTGACTTAGTAAGAAGATCTTTTAGATCTTCTTTGGTGGGTACTCAATCTATCTTTACATCTTTCATTTCATTGATTTATCAAATCAAATGGAATTTCTTAAGGCTATGTTTGTTTCCTGGAATTCACTTTCCGGGAAACCACTTTTCAAACTTTCTTGTGTTTGTTTGCCATTAGAAAAGTTGGTCAACGAAAAACACTTTCCAGTCAAAGGAGAATTTGACTTGGTTTCCAGGAAAGTGTTTTACTGGAAAATTTAGGCGGAAAACACTTTCCGGAAGTTGTGAAAAATTTAGAAATGTCATATTATTTGCTGATTATATCAAATTTGGTCCTCATACTTTTGATTGCTATATATATATATATATATATTGTTTTGAATATTTATTTTTCAATTTCATCTCTTAAAATTTAATTTTTATATTAACTTTGGTCCTCATTTTATAATTATTATTTGCTTTTCCCTTATTATTTTTTTATTGAAACTTTTTATGTATCAAATTTGGTCCTCATTCTTTTTATTGTTACTTATTTTATTTGAAATAATTTATGAAATGTTAATTATTATTATTTTAATTTCTTCATCTTTTATTTTTTTTATTTTTTAGATTTGATCTTTATTATTTTGATTATTATTTATTTTATTTGAGATAATTTATGAAATTATATTTTTTTTTCAATTTCATTCTCATTCAACTTTTTAATTTGTAAGATTTGTCCTCATTATTTTAATAAACTTGAGAAAAATAAAACATTAATAAGTTATTTTCCAGCTCATTTTTCATGACATAATCAAACACTAGAAAGTGTTTTCTAACTTATTTTCCATTACACTACCAAACATCGGAAAATAATTCACTTTCCAGGAATTTATTTTTCCAGAATTCACTTAAAAAAAAACTACTTTCCAGCAAACAAACGGAGCCTAAGTACTAGTTCAGATCATTGATGAGACTTTGGTTCATTTACATATGTAATGACTCTATTATTATCACAGTACAGGGCAACTAGATCAACAATGCTAGGGACCAATCTAGTTCATTGATGAACTTTTTAATCCAAATAACCTTTTTATTTCCTCAAACATGGTGGTGTACTCTTATTCAGTTGTAGAATCAATTGTGCTTTCTTGTTTGGAACTCTTTCAACTCAGGGCATTACCATTTAGAGTAAAACATATATTGACTGATATTTATTATTTTTCTAACACTTCATTGAAAAAATCTTAATTTAAATTTTGAACTTCTAGTTTATCTTTTTCATTGATGGATTATATAGCCAAGTATAGGATACCATTTCCATCATATTTCTTTCAATCTATGTCTTAGAACATATGTCTTTGAAGGGAGGTTTTTCATGCAAAATAGATAAGAAACCAATCTTAGATTCTTCTATGCTAAGCTATTTTAGCATCTAGTTTATATGTATGGATTGAGACAATCTATGTAACTTTTTAGATCTATCTTTTTATATCTCTATATCCAATATATAGGTTTTTTTCTTCCAATTTTTTTATGGAGAAATTCTTGGACAACCAAAACTTTACTGATTAAAGTAAAGATATGTCATTTTTTAACAATAATATGTCATCTATAGAATATTAGGAAAACGACATAACTCTCACAAACCTTTTATAACATAAGGTTTATCCATATTTTTTATGAATTCAAATCTATTGATTATACCATCAAAATTGGATATTCCTACTCTTTAAAACTTGTATTATACATTTATACATTGTTTTTTATGTTAGTCTTTCTCTTAAAAAGCCACTTATATCCACTGGGTTTTATCCTTTTAGATGGATCAACCAAGTTCCAAACTTGGTTAGTACATAAAGTTCATAGCTTCAAGTCATTTCTTGGAATAAATATCATATACTTCTTTCAAGTAATTGATAGGCTCATCAATCATGAGCAACATGTCATTCACAACTTCCATGAGAGGTCCTTATCTCATTGTTCCAAACTTTGTGTTTCTTAAGGTTCAGGCTAAACATCCAATAATTTAGCCTTAAGAATATATATTTTATCCAGATGTAGTTTTCTAAGAAGTGTAGAGAATCTCATTCTCTTTTAGATAATCCTTAAAATATTTGATCAAATATTAACCATCTCGATCCATCAAAGTTTCTTTATATGTATTCTAATCTGTATTTCAATTTTATTTAAGTTTATATTGAACCTAGGCATTTTAAATGTAGGTATATACAAACCATTCGTATAATTACCGGATTTATAAAAACATCATTCTTATAAATGAATAATATTTATCCTTGATAATAAATTTAAATTCATTTAATACTAAATAAAATGGAAACAATATCTTAAAACACTAGAATAAAATAACAATTATAAAGTTCTACTATTAGCCCATTATACAAAACAAATTAACTAGTTATTACAGCTAATGTAGCAACCCTTGCTTCATTACTAAATCGTTAATCTATTTTGTCTTTACTAATCTTTTACTTTTCTTTAGTTTCTGAATGCAATTGCAAATATGAAAACCATATTCGGGTTTCCAATACCAAAAACTATAATGCAAAGTAGTAAGATAGTTTTCAATTATAGCCAATTAAGCAACAAGGCATTTTTCCTTCTTAAGAGTCCCTTCAACAGTCTTAAGCATATTAAGCAATTATGACAATGTAATATCCAACTTGTTCATGTAATAGTTCATAATGAATTGCAAAAAGTTTTGGGGTAATGACTATAAAACCATGTCAACAATTAACTCTTAGTCCATGACAAAACCCAATTAGCCTAATTTCTCATTATAACCAATCATTTTCAAAACATGGGTGTTCACTGAAGAACCCTCTATCATCTTGCAGCAGATTAATTCTTTAAAGGTCTCATACCTCTCAGTCCTACTGGCCTTATCAAACAATTCTTTGAGATGCATAATTATAGTATGGATATCCATATTCTCATGTTGCCTTTGAAACTCAGGTGACATACTGGCTAACATCACACATGCATCCTGTTCATTATCATCACATGACACTGATGTCCATTCCTAACTTTTTCTTCAGCATCCTTAGTAGAGGAATTTGGAATTGAATTTTCAAGAACATACAACCTCTTTCTTGCTTGAGAACAATTCTTACATTTCGATGTCAATCCAAGAAATTTGGTTCAGGCAATTTGTTAGCATCACGTATATTTTGTAGGGAAATGCTACTATTCACTTTGATCTACCAACCTATTTATATAAAGATAGAGAGTATTATTTCATGCATACATATTTAAATTCCTATTATTTGGTCTTTAATTTTAATTTGGTCTCCTATTATTTTCTTACAAATTAATAGCCCTCCCTATTAATTCAAGGAATCTCGCTTAGATTTTCCTAATGGGTTAGGATCTTATTTAATTTATCTGACCTTGAGTGGCTCAACAAATCAAAATAAATTAAATAAAGTAGATAACATAGTTTATCAATCATATATCTGTAGAACTCCTAGATCAGTTATGTAACAACTCTTTGTCTAAACATATCTTATATGTTTCACTAAACTTATGTCTCTAACCTCACATGATCATAAGTGATTCATCCAAATCATATAGGTTAGTTAAATAGAACCTAATTTTATAGCAATAAACTTATTCAATTAATGGTAACCTTGAGTGACTTAACAAATTATCTATGAATAGAACTCTAGTTTTATGCATATAAAATTGAAAGACAATAAATCATGTTCTCAACATGTATGTAATATTTTAATGAGGGATTTAATAATTAAATAGGTCTAATTCAAAACATCGTATAACACACACACACACACACTACAATTTATATATAAATAGCATACCATTTTAATTGGATGATTATGAACATATCTAAGTTAATTCCCTCGAGCCATTGAAGGAAATTAGATGGTCAAATCTTAGGTAGCTGCTACAAATCTTCATAAATCCTTTGCAAGCACCTTAATTATAGCATTCATCACCATTTCTTTCTTCATCTTGGATTACAAAATAATTTTCTATCGAAATTCTTACACTTATAAATTACAGAACATTTATATAATTAATTAAGAAACCTTAAGTTACATTCAAGGGGAATTAGATGAGAAAAGAATTTACAACCCCGAAGAAAAATAAAGATAAGGCAGGACAAGTAGAACTTATTTAATAAAAAATTACAACTATTCAACCATCAAATTAAAAAACAAACACATTCATCTTTAATGTCCACAATCATCTATCATACATAAAAACATTTTAATATCATGTTAAACTACAATGCATGCTTCAATTCTAATTATTGGTTTTATGTGCCACTATAAAATAATATTTCTAACACTTAGAAATATTCAATCAAATCTAATTTGATAATTTCCCAAACAAAACAAATTTTATTTAACATAAATTCCAAGAAAAACATTTTTCAAAATATTATTTAATTAATCACATTAAAATTCGTATTAATATCCTAAACTATTTTACGATTAATTAAATAAAATTTTCTAGCTTGAAAACTCTCATTATTTTAGAAAAATCATTTTTATAAATATTATTTAATTAAATAAATTTAATTCATTCCTAATCTAATTAGGAAATTTAATTCTTTAATTAAAATAATTTAGGGTTTCAATTTTAATATAAAATTATTATTTTATATATGAAGGGCTAAAATCATATTTTCAGCCTAAAAATACCTAGAAGTAATTAGATATAAGTTGCAGGGGTAGAATCGTAATTCTACCCCTTAAAACCCTGCAGGGGTATACATGTAACTATGCCCCTCTTCATCTCCATACTTTTGCTGACAGTAGGATCTCTACCCACTACTAGCTGCTAGAGTAACAGCAACCAATGTTGTCGCTGCCAGCCAGCAACGTGAGGGGCAATCGCTCGCCCTGCGCAGCCTCTATAGCAAGGCTTCTACCTCACGCTCGGCTTTTAGCACCGCTAGCAGCCATAGGCTACTGCCTCTTGCGTTTGGCATTGCAAGTAGCAGCACCCATGACAACCACCTTATTTGTTTTTAAGATTTCACTAGATTCCAACCAAATTCAAGAAATTTGGTCAGATCTGGCCGGAATAGTGGAGAATATCTTTTTTTATATTTGAAAAAATCAGGAGAGAAAAATAATTTTAGGGAAAATAATTTTGCACATAAAATTAATTTGAAATTAACACCAATAATAATTAAAATAAGCAAACAACAACCCTATTTGTCTAACAATTGCTCCACTATCACTATTGGGTTCCTGAATATCATACACGCAACAAAAACAATAAAACAGAATTATTTGGGAGTCTTTAGGATCCTGTTAGACAGATTTAGAGTTGTTTAAGAATTTATCACTTGAAAATATGATTTTTTTTTTGCTTTGATTAATTATTTAAAGGTTAGGTTGTCGCAAACCACATGTTATCTAATTGTCCGGCCTCCAACGGTAATTCATATGAACCACCGGTGAGAAATCTCCTAAATCCCTATTTAGGAGAAAGTTATGCCTAGAGTGCTAACTCTTTATTTTGTAACTTGCGTAGCTTTTCTATCAAATAGACAACTTCTAAAAAATAAGAGGTATAACTTACTATTTATAAGAAAATCTGAAAAACCCTATAAATGGACAAAATATCAATTTTCCCCCTGAATAATATCCATAAATTAATCTAGGATAATTTTATAAATTAACTCAATCAAGTCCTTACTTGATTTTTTAGGTCTAGAAATATAATTCATTTATTACTTATATTCTAGTTTTTAATTTCTAAAATATAGTTTAATCAAGTCATACTTAATTTAATTATTCTAGTTTAATTTTTAACTTATGATTCTTAATATGTGTGACCATTAGGTTCCTAATATGTTGACCCAAATATAAATTATAATTATAATTCAATATAATTAAATAAATTAAATAATTGAATCTATTATTAATTTAACAATTGATTTAATTTATATTTGAAGATCAGGTGTATCATCTAGAAACGTGTCATGATTCCTCAAATATTAGAAAAGTCATTAATGATTTGACTTAATCTTTAAGTGACCAGTTTTTCAATGTAATTAATATTCTTTCATCAATAATGTTGCAATTTAACATTAAAGCATGGAGTATGTCTGTCATGTTAAATTATATTTATTCTTTACATAATAGTCATTGATCGTTTGAATAAGATTTAACACTCTTTTCAAATCTCATTTCACATTGACTAAGAATTTCTCAATCAATACTATTTAAGAACAGATGAAACATTTTTTATAATTCATGTAGGGTGATGAATCATCTCTTAATCACTCAAGTACCTTCATATAGTTCATGTTGTACCCAATATATGTCATTTCATTACCTCGTTTAAAATAACATGCAACAGGATCAAAGCATAACATTCTCTATATAAGATAACTTAATGATTTCAAGTTTAAAAATCACTTATACAACTATCACGTGAGCCTTTCCATAGATATATGTGATCTCTCCATATAGAATTCTTATACAGGTCAATCTAGTGTACATGTCTTATGACAATCACCTATATATTAGTTCTAGGTATCCCTTATACCTTAGCTTACATGAACAGTTGCTTCCTTTCATAAAGGAAAGAACATAATATGTAGCAGTCTCTACGGCTCTAATAAATATCTAGTATTTAAGAGAACATCGACCATGAACATTTTAGGAACAATACTATGATGCAATAAAAATCTCATAATTATAACAACTTTATAATTTCATTTGCAAAACATTTTTATCTCATAGACTTTATCTTTACTCTAGATTCATTAATCTAATATTATATGAATATTAAAAATAAATTAATCCTTTATTAATAATAAATATGTATTTACATAAATATAATAATGTCACGTGTAACCAACCAGTTGGTTGCACAAACCATGTTAAACTAACAACAACAACATTAACAAGGTAGGAATTTTGATCTTAGGCTGTTTTGCAACTGTTCTTCATTGTTGTTTGTCTCTATTCATTGATCTTTCTCTTATTCTTGTTGTTTAATCTCTATTCTCCATTGCTTTTTTAGAATTGATTGTGGTTTCCTACATTTACATGTGGAAATTATCCAGATTTTTTCCTAATAATTATGTCAACCTCCAACTACCAACCATATAATTATGACAACCTCCAACTGCCAACCTCCAGTCATTATTAGAATGACTCCCTATAAATAGAAGGCTTCCTTCATTGTTAAAACAAGATGAGAGAGTGAGATCAATAGAAGAGAGTAAGTATGCAGTGAGTGCAAGTGCAACTGTGAGAGTGAAAAAGAGTAGATTTGAGAGAAACACTAAGTGTAAGAGTGAAACATTGGGTTTTGTAGGATTGTACTGGGTTGAGTTGAGTGTTTGTATCATTCCTCCAATAATATACAATCTGCTGCCTCCGTGGACGTACCCGGTTTTGGGGAACCACGTAAATCTGCTTGTTTGTGTTTTTATTTGTGTTTGTTTTCGGTCCAGTATGCATAAAAAATTTATCACCCCCTTTGTCATTCATGTGGGGTAATTATCCGCTTGCTTCTTCAACACATGCTTGCATCACGCAGCTCTTCTAAGCTTATCATTCTAAGAGCATCTTTGGCCAAGTTTATAGGTACTTACCAGACCTTTCAATCACCAGAGTCACACAAGCACCTCTTTGCTTAATCCAAAGGATCACTTCAACCAGATGATTTGTCACATCTCATTTGAAGAGTGTTAACGCTTATCTTTGGGACACACTGCACTCCCCTTCGAGCATATCAACCATGCTTGGTCCAGAATGACTTATCAATCCTTATACCAAGGCTTACAACACCCCCTCAAACGAAAATTTCTATTTCCAAGTACGACAGTCATTATCTGAGTATCTCAATATGATCACAAGCTCACTACTCTTTCAAGAGTCTACTAATCCAGGAGTTGCTTCTACCCTCTGTTCCACCCTAGGAACCACGTCGTACTTGTCCATGAGTCTCTCGCTCTTAGTCTCAAAAGTCCAGGTAACTCTCCACCTTTAACCATGGGGGCAGCCCATTAAAGGTTGATTCATATCTTCATACTTTGAGTATTACAATGCCATCACCGAGCTCACCACCTTAACAAGAGTCAACTTGTTCTCGAAACATGTACATGCCCTCTACTCATTCCTAACAGTTGTGTTTTAATGCTTTACAAGTCACCCACTTATTGTCCAAGGCAAATGTCTTCTAGTTCATTGATCTTTAGCATAGGGGCAATATCCATGAAAGTCAATCCTGCATTTGTCTCCATACTCATCATAGCCACTTCATTGGTTATCCATACACATGTCCACTTATATCTAATCATCACATCGGCTTTAGGGCATTCTATAATTGGGCTCCTATCATGGCCCTCACACCTTCTCTAAGGTGTCTTCGCTCGTTGTCATGGGGTGGTCTGATCTTGGGCTCATATTATGGCCCTCACACCTTCTCTCTAAGGTGTCTTCACCTTTTATAGGCGGTCGCATCCTCTTTCAGCTGAGATGCTTCAAAATGGCTCCAAAATTCTCTACCACCATGTGGACTTGGGAGATCACTGCCACTGATCATATAGAAAGAGAGAGTTGTGGTACTCTCATCGCAATCTTCCATCTCATTTCCTATATTTGGAGCTTCTACGCCCTTCATCATTGCAGTGACAGCTCCACCTACACCAACTCTCTTTGGTGTCTTCGCCTTTTAACATAGGCAATCGCCTTTTATCACATTGTTTGCACCCCCTCAATTAGGTGCCTCTACAACAGTTCGTCTTTCCATCCTTGCATGCATTGGAAAGGTCTTTGCCTGTTGTCTTCAACCAGAGCACAAGAGACTTCCTGTTGTACACCCTTTATATAGTCTCTGATCTGAGCTTCATCTGGGAACACTTCTTCTCCTTGCACTTGTTGTCTCATTACAGTACCTCATTGGATCCTACGGGTACTCCTACACAATTTTCATGTGCCCTCGTACAATTTATGTTCTCCAGATTTCTCCATATTCCTTGCTTATGTTTGATAGCAGCTCATCCTGTCACAACACCTATCCAAGTCAAAATAGGGTGTCAATCTTTATCCCCTTACTGTATTTCTCTTTCATTATCAGGATCTTCATCAATTCTCCCCTCGAGAAATCACAGTCACTGAATCTAAATTCTTTGGAGAAATCACCACTCCATTAGATCCTTGAACATGTGGAACCCAACTGTTCATTTGTGTCGTCATCTTACTAATCTACAACTGTTTCATAATAAACTGTTATATATACGAAAATAATATCGTATGGATAATCCTTCAACTAAGCAAGTTCCTAGGAAAGATTGGAGGGGTCGTACCGGTCCCGCTTAAAACCCAATCTCCTAGACAAAACTTCTTAGGCCATATCTATCCATCGTACTGCTTTTCCGTATATACAATCATTTGCTAGTTTTGTTGCGGCTTTCCTTTACAAGTGATCTGGAATATCTTGATTCTATACCTAATTTCTCAACATCTAGCGAGACTACCAGTGCTTAGATTCGTCAAGATTGGTCTTCATCAATTTTCACTCTATACCTCAAATCGTCCACATGATCGGGTGTCCAGAGTATCCCAATTTTGCCTTCCCTCAAGGCAATTAAAAATCTCCCCACTTAGCAGTTCAACACATGTAATTGGGTAAACATTTGCACCTTCTTCTTCATCATCTCCATCGACCACCATGATGACCTTCAGATGCCTCCTAATCGGGCAATCTCTTTTGTTAATTCACCACCATCACTTTCAGTCTTAATCTCAATGATCGGACCATACCATTGCATCCGGAACGAACAAATTAGTTGGAAACAAGTCTGAAATCGTCCAAATCGCATTTCAGACGGCTAAGATTTGATCAAAACAATCCTGGCCTGATGAACGACCCAGATTCAATCTCAAATCCGGTTGCATGTAGGATTAGCTACACTGGATCCTATCCCTCGGCTCGCGCGTCAGCTCAAACTTGGCTCACGACTGATGACGTGGCAGGTGGGTCCCACTAAGTTGACGCATCAGCTGACTGGTCACTAACATGGCATGCCAACTGTGCATGTTGACGCTATGATGATGTCATGATGACATCATCCTTATCCGGGTCATTCACGTGGGTCAGGTCGTCTAGTATTCAGGTCACGTCAGCCCATCCAGGTAGAGAAGAGTCCACGTGAGGTGTGTCTGCGCGCGTGGGGAGACGCCTTGCCGGCGCGTGATGGCGCGTGCGGCTATGTCCGACGTCTGATTTTTGCATTGTTTTCACCAGTGTGCTCATCTTTTTCTCCTCTACACGGTGGTATGGTCAAAACAACATTTTGAGAACTTTTATTTTTGGGCAAAAATCAAACACCTGATACCAATTGTAGGGGATTCAGACCGGTGATGTTTTAATAATTGCTCATTGAGGCTTAGCACACTGACACAATATTTAACGTGGTTTGGCAAATCACCTACATCCACGAGAGAGTTCCATATTATTAGAGATAGAGAAAAGGATACTGTATAAATACATGGAGGAGGAGGATCACATCCACTCTACTCAACTCTCATCTCTCATTGCTGCATTTGCAGCTGCTGCCATTGGTAGCCCCTTCTTTTCTCTCTTCTTCTCTCTTTGCTTTGCTCTCTACTCTCTCTCTGCTCAATCTTTGGTGCTCTCTCCCGGTATCTATTTACAGGCAAGAATGGTGCCACCAGCTCTTACTCTTCTTTAACAATAATGGTTGCCAAACTTTGACATTTGGGACGGGCTGCTGCATTTGTCAATGGACGGTGTTGTCCATTAATAGTTGTTGCACATTAATGGCAACAAACCTAACATTACATGCGTTTCTTCTATGTCGTAGCTCTACACTTCTTTATTTTGACAGGCTTGCATTACTCATGAAACACATATATGTTCTTCATTGTTGTCTGTCTCTATCCATTGATCTTTCTCTTATTCCTGTTGTTTAATACATATTCCCCATTGCTTTTTTAGAATTGATTGTGGTTTCCTCCATTTACATGCGTTTCTTCTGTGTCGTAGCTCTGCACTTCTTTATTTTGACAGGCTTGCATTACTCATGAAACACATATATGGTCTTTCCTAGACACTTGATTATTTTTTGGCTTCTTGGTTTTGCATCTCCAGCTTTTTACAAATCTTCTCTCATCCCAGGAATTCCCATATAAGCTGCTGGAACTCTGCACTTTTCTTAAGACTTCCACATTGAATTTCCTATGTTTTTTTAGCAATTGTTAATAGACGATACTTATATGAGCTCTACATTATAGGGACGTTAACCCTTGCGTTGGAGCTCCATCAAGCTGCAACTTTTCGATCTACAACTCTTCTGGCATGAACAATTCAATTATGTTCATATTTCCCTCTTCGTGTCTGTGTCTTACGATTTGTTGGGTCACTACTGATGGCTGTAGCTTTTTTATATGGAAACAACTGTTGGGAATGAAGCTTTTCCGCTTTGAAAACTAAACAAATGTAGCATGGTTTGTTCTTTGGATGATTAATTATATGACATTGTCACCTCTGCAAACTCTAACTTTTGCTTAGCAGGCATAGGCTTTCCAATGTATGTTTTTCTTCTTCTTTTTCACACTGTAATTCCAACTCTTTCTCTGTTTTTTTCTTTAATGTTCTTGAAACGTGGCCAGGTGAGGACCATGTTTTTTCACCATATGTTTTTGCTTTCTTTCTTCTCCACTGGTAAACAAATCGATCCTTTCTTTTCATCTGAGAAGAAAAAATTGTTTTGATGTTGAGAGACAAAAAAGCTAAGGGGAGTTGCAGGAAAGATGAAGACAGAAAAGAAAACCCATGTTCTTTAAAGTTAATGCGGATGACGTGGGTTTTTTTGTATGATTTTCAAAAGACTTGAAAGCATAAAAAATAGAGGAGTTACATGAGGGATGTGGAAGGGGAAAGACAGGAGATTTGCCATGATCAGGGAGGGATTAGCAGACAATGACTATTAGATAGAGGAGGGGAAAATTGGGTTAGAGATAAAGGGGGTGATACCGTGATAGTATCCGATTTGAAGACACAAAAAGAGAGACGAAGGCAAAGATAGAAAGGGGTGTTTATGGAAGACAATGACTACTTTTCGCATTGCTCTTCCTTTTTTCCTCCATCATGTTGCTAACCTCCTGCTGGTTTTATCGCTTTTTTCTATTTAGCTATACTGCGGAAGTTCAAGATAATGCGCTGGAGAAACAACGTAGCTTGCAAGACTTCCCATCTAATGGATCACCTTAACTAATGAAAAAGCAACACGTACATGGTAGCTTCATCTCGCTCAGAGGTAGCTTTCCTAACCTTCAATGGCTTTCATTTCATCTGCATTCGCACCATTTGACAAGCTGCTGCTGGAGCATTGCAACTTTGTTCTTTATCGTTGCCAGCATTCATTAAATTTATGGTTGATTGTTCTTTGTGTTTATGCATATCCTTTTCACTTTGATCCACCCTCTATTGTTTCGTCTTCAGCTTTGGTTGTGTTCATTCATGCTTGGCTGCTTTATTGTTGTTTTATCGAACTAATTGAAAACCAACTGTCACAAAAGTGCTGGATTTACATGCAGATATTTTTGCTTTACTGGTATCCTTTGTTAAATAATGGCTTGGAATCATTGGTGGTTATCTTGGACCTCAGGTACTAATTTCTCTTCTTTAGGTTGTTTGATTTACCTTTCCTTCAAATCTTTTTTATTAACCAATATTCAACCTTTCTTCTTAATTCTTACAGAACACCAGATCCTAATTTATTACCTCTCATGCTTTAAACTATGACTCCCGCTATAAGGCATGCCGTTAACAAATGCCGGAATGAAATAGCAGAACCCTTTGTTTTCATCATGTATATTTGTCTCAGCACATGAATTTGCTCAACAACAGTTATGTCTCCGATCACAGCCCTCCTTCATTTTAGCTATTGTTTCTCCGATGTAGTCTGTGATGGTTTGGAATCATTGAGTAAACATGTTAACCAAGCTATGGACATCTTTGGTTGAGTCACTATTTCTGGTTCCAGCCTTGCTTTGTTGATCAGATTCAAAGAGTAACAGATTTTCCATCATTTTCTTTCATCATTTCAGCCTCTACTTTGGATTGGTAGCCCTGCATGCTGTCATATCGTGCTTTTTCTGCTAAAGAACATGCTGCTTTTTCCTCTAGAAGAAATACCTCTTCACTATTTCTTTATTGCAATCTCAAATAACACTTTTCATTGTTTCTTGAGTATTGGATGTCTAGCTATTGATGCCTTATATGCATTTGTTTAAGAGCTGGGCAACGTAATTGATTGATTTTGAATTGTTATTTATAATTTTTTTTATTTTTATTTTTATAATATTATTGCAGTCTAAAATAAATATATTGATATTTAATTGATACTTAATTTATGAGTATTTTTTTATTATCATATTATTAAGTAAAAAATAGTTTTTTTAAAAAAAAAAGTTGCTAGATCTAATAAAGTCCATGATCTGGATTATGGGTTTGGTGGGTTAAGCCTCAACGCCCCCACTAATCTAATATATTTTGTCTCAATATTTAAAGAAAAAAATATCATTTTAATTTTTATTAAATAAAAACACATTTTTTTTTATTAAATGTGCAGATTTCTTTTTAACCTATTAAGCCAAATTGTTCACATTAATATCATTTCTACACATGTTAATTTTAAATCCAAACTAGAAAAAAAATCGTCTTAATAGGGTTTTAATGTTGACTTGCTTTATCAGCTTTAATAATAATATTAAATAATTTTTTATGACTTATCATTTTTATATGTGTCAAAAAAAACTTTTAATATCAACTAGGTGTAACCTGTGTTGATAAACTAGTTACCTTAAAACTTATATTTATCTCCATTAATAAATTAATTGAAATATGCTATTATAAAAAGAACATTATAATAAATAAAAAAACTTTAATTTGTTAGTAATTATTCAAATTTAATGGGAAAAAAAACAGTTTTAGTCATTTATATTCTGATAATATATTAATTTTAGACAAAAATAATGATAAAAAAAGTAACCATTCGAGTTGATATTTTAAAGAGTGATGGCAGGAAAACATAGTAGACCATAGGATATTTTTTTTTATCATGAACAATTTCATTGAATCGAAAGTAGAGCAAAATACATTATTATTTTTAGGACCTATTGGTAGTGGAAATTATAATTTAATAAATGAAAACATATTAAACAAAACAATCAACAGTAATGGAGAAATATGATCTTGTCCCAAAGGCATAGCTACCTAATGCCCTTTAAAAAATATAAATTCATCTTTTTCAAAATACTTTATTAAATGAGATTTTGAAAAAGTGATGGATAGATTATTAATCACAATGTATTTTTTTTTATCATCTACTTTCTTATTTAATTGATTATTAAATGAGAAAACCACCTTGATCTAACTATACTTTAGTTGTTTTTTTATTATTTTTATTTAAAAAAAATATCATGAGGTAATATAATTTTTAAATTTGGATGAAAAAATAAATTTACTCTCATATATACTATAAAACAAGCACCCATAAATGATATATCAATTAAACATAATTTTTCTCAATTTTGATATGATTTCTCTTTCTCATCTCAAGAAGAAAACAATTTTGGACCTAAATCAAAATTTTATAAAAACACATAATATTCACTTTTGAATTCTATGAAAATACATATTTACTTTGAAGTAATTTATTTACAACATTTACCGGGAAAATAAAAGTTCAGAAAGTTTTATGATATCATGGTAAAATTATTAAGAAATTCAGTTCATAATTATTTTGGTCACTTTAATTACTCAATAAAGTTCACAAATTCCTTCTAAACTTAAGTCTCTTTCACTAAAAACTATCTAAAAAATCTCAAAATGTGTTTTGGTCCTTATCCATATATGTCTAAAGTTTCGAGTTTCCTGTATAACAAACCCAGTTAACTAAGCTGCAAATTTTAAAACTTTTCCTACCTCTTATCCATCAATTTCAATTAAATCTTTTAATAGGTTTTCTTTGAATTGATTATTAATATTTTTTTGTTGTTGTAATCATTAAATTGCTTATATCTTGTTTTCTTGGATATAAAATGAGTGTAAAAGACGAAGCAATGTTCTTATTAAGAAAAAAAGATTTATGTTGTTGATTATGTTGTTGATGATGATGTTGACTTTTTCATTTTAAAGTTACTTTTATAAAGCATTGTAAGTGGTGAACAACTCTCACTTGTTTGTGAGAAATAGCTTATTCTGATTCTCTTTACTATGAGTGTGTTTAGTATTGAGGTTGCTGTTGTGGTTATGATTTTAAAAGAGTTATTTTATAAAAAGTACTTTTAGTTGAGGTTGATTTGGAAAAATATATATTTGGTTAAAACTGTGGTTGAAATTAAGGTTGAACAAAAAGTAGTTTAATGTGTTTGGTTAAAAAAATATTATTCAAATTGAGGTTATAAAATAATTAAATATATATATATATATTAATATTAATGATTTTTAATTTAAATATTGTAGATTTAACTATTATTATTACATCATGAAATAAATAATATTAATATCAAATATTTTTTATTATTCTATTAAACTATGTGCAATATCATCACATACGAAATTTAATAACAAAAAATTTAGTTTCGATATATATATATATATATATATATACGAAATTATATATATATATATAAACTGGTTTAAATTTATTTTTCACTATTGTTAATGAAGAAAAATTTGACAAAAAAAAAATGTTTTGTAATATTTATAAAAACTTGGTTGAACGGAATAGGATTGTGGTTAAAAAAAATGATAAAATGAGTCCAATTTCGCATTCTTCTTTATATATATTAATCATAAAATTACAATTTGCAATACTATATTTTTTTGACAGTGGATGAGGCCGTTTGAATTGATTTGCTGGGAGAGGAGTAATTAATTATCCAATGGCTTTTTTTTTAGGAGTTTAAAATTTGTTGACAGTGTTAGTGGATGACAAAAGTTAAGGTTGCTGCTGGTTAGAAGCAGGTATTGCCAGCTTTTTGCTAACCACAGGTTCGGCCACTATAATGATGGGTCCCACCAATTTCAACCTACGTTTTAAACATAACCAAACAGATATATATTGCGGTTTGACTGTAACTCAGTTCCTGTCGCATTACCAAACGGCCTCTATCTCATCAATCACTCTTTTTTTCTTGTTATTATTTTCTTCTTCTTCTTCATGTTGTTTGTATGCATATATTTCTACTTATCCTGGTAAATCATCCTCTTTATACACATATGATGCGAACCCTATTGATATAAAAATCCAGAAACCTATAGTCAAATCGACTCTTTCTAAGAAGGTTAAGATCAAGTTTGGAATTGAGTTTTACACAACGATAACCTATATTGAAGCACCAAGATAATAAGTAATCGAACCTATTCAATGAAAACGTATGAGCAAAATCTCACATACACAATAATAATTGATGAAATCAAAGTCTTTCCCATAAAAAAAATCTAAATACAAGCTAAATAACCTTATTTATAATATAGATAAAAGGCCTTAAATAATATTGGAGAAACAATAAAAGGTTTTAAATAAAATAGAAAAAAATCATAAATCAAATAGAAACTAATACAATTCCTACATAAATAGCTTTTGAACCTTAATATAAGGCCTTCCTGATATCCAATTGCCCTGAAATTTTAACCCAATATAGAACAAGACCTCTAAAAATCTCTGATAAAATATTAACTCAATCTAAAAATCAGATAAAAAATCATGTTTGTTAGAGTAAAACTAAGCACTATGAAAAATAAATCTCTAACTGTTGAAATTAATTAGCCCATAAAGTAGATGAATCAGACCCCTCTTATGCATGAATTAAATTGACTAAGGTCTAATCTTCACTTGTTGATGCTGCCTCCTTGAAATCCACCTTGTCCTAAATATTCTAAATAAGTCAATTGAATGTATATTTGAGCTTCTTTTCCTTTGATCTTGTAATTGACCTAATTGGAACTTGCAATGAATCTTTTGGTGTAATCTTGATCATATCATCCCCTCTTTCCTAAAAAAGATTCATCCATGAATCATCACCTACATCAAACAAAGATAGATAAAAAAAAAACATTAAATGCAGCACTAACACTATAATCACTTAGTAGATTCACTTTATAGGCATTATCATTAATTTTTCATTTAGTAGATTCACTTTATAGTCGTTATCATTAATTTTTTCAAGGATTTGGAATGGTCCATCTCCTATCGGCATCAACTTTCAACTTAGATCTTTTTTTATTGAGAAAATCTCTTTTTTTTTTTTCATATGCACTCAAACCTAATCACCTAGTTAAAAAATAACTATTTTCATCCTTTATTAGCTTCAAATGCATATTACTCAATTTTTTTTTTACCTCACATTCTCATAGAGATCCTTTACTACATGTGTTTTTCCAAGGTCAAGAAATAAATAACAAAAAAAACTTTAAAAAATCATTGAGTTGCAAGACTCTTGATTCATAGTTCGATGTTTACTCGACGAACACGCACCAATAATAAATGACTTGTGAATAAGCTTAAAAAATAAATTATATAGTTAATGACATGCATCAAATAAATTTAGGATAAAACTTATAGCTAAGATAACCTTCTATTTGAAAGGATTCAGTAAAAGTGATATATATCTTCTCTTAAACATAACCATTCTGTTACTCAAATTTCTAGAACTAATGCATAATTTAGAATTCTTACTCTCTTTAAAGTATTAGGTGAAAACTCTATTTTTTCATATAATTTCTTTTTAATTTTAAAGGTTCTAATTATGTCGAGAGCGGCATAGATTATTGATCAAATCAAATCAAACTAATCTAATCAAAATTCATATCAACTTAATTGATCCATTCAAGATCCTATCAAAACTTGACCTAATAAAAAGAAAATTAAACTTGTTTTTTTCCCAAAAAAACTAACTTATAGGTTACGTTAATGAAAGATAGATCTCTAGAATTATTCATTTTGCAACTATGATGTTTTGGTGTAGAATGTAGTTTTAGTACTACATCAATAGCATGCTTTACACTATGATATTGATCAAGATTTCTTTGAGCACAAAAAAATATTCAAGCATTTTTAATTTTTTTAGTATAAAAGAATTTAAAACATATGGGGGTTGACTCGGTTTGATCAGGTCGATTTGGTAAGTTCAAAAGTAACCTGAATGACTGGTAAAAACATGATTTGACTAAAAAGATTTTTAAGATTATATTTTTTAAATATTGATATGAAAATATATTGGAATAACCTGCGTCAACCTATTAAATTCGTGTATTAGGTCATGAGATTGTGATAACCATATAGAAAAAAATAAAAATAAATTATGAAACCTAATTGCCAAACAACCTAAAGTTGCAAAATGAAATTGAAAAATATCCAATTAAAAAAAAACACCTTAAAAAATGACACGAGTCAACCAAGGTTAACCCACCAAATCCATAATTAAAGTCGTGAAACCATGATAACTATATGAAAAGAAAATTAAAACAAATTATAAAATCCAATTCTCAATCAATCCAATGTTGAAAGATAAAATTGAAAAACAATAACATAAAAAAAGCCTCGAGTTAACTTAGGTTAACCTCCCAAATCTGTGACTTGAGTAATGAGACTGAGATAATCTCACAGAAAGCAAATTAAAATAAATTATAAAACTAAATTTTCAATCAACTCAATGTTGAATGATAAAACCACAAATAAATTCAATTAAAAAACAAAAATAAACGAGTTAAATCAACTTGAGTTAACCTAACGAACCTGCAAACCAAGTTATTAGACCAGGATAACCTCATAGAAAATAAATCAAAATCAATTATGAAATTCAATTGCCAATTAACTCAATATTGAAGGATAGATTAAAAAATAAAAATAAAAACTGACCAGAATCAATCTAGTTAACTCGCCAAACTTGATAATCAGATCACAAGACCAAAATAATCTCATAGAAAATAAATTAAAAATTATAAATCTCAATTCCTAATAAATTAAATGTCAAATAATAAAATTGACAAAAAAACCCCAAAAAGATAATAAAAAAAAAGAATAGAAGGAACAAAGCCCAACCAAATTCAAGATGACCATCCCGGCATTGTAATTAATTTAAAATTTTAATAAATTAATATATCCAAAACCAAGTTTTTTTTCACATGAGCGAACAACACGCTATTTTTTTTCTTTTATCTTTTTTTTAAAAAAAACTGGGCAACAAATTACTTGTATCATACATTAATGTTTTCTAGGTCAACTTTGGTGATTGAAAAATTGGGATTCAAGTTTCTTAGACCCAAAAACTCAATTTTAAAGTGAGTTCTAACTAAAAAGAACTTAAGAACACCACCATAAAAACGTCTATAATCCATTTACAACCACAAAAATATCCTGAAATCACTAAAAAAAATATAAATTAATCAAATAAAAAAATCTAAATGAACTTCAATCTATCTTTTCTATATTTTTTCGGAAAAAACCCACCACCATTAAATTTTTCTCATAAAATGAAATTCATTAACACCACATTTTGCCATTGTAATTGCTTGAATGTGGCCAACTAATAACTTTATTTTTTTTTCATTATTTTCTAGCGACTTTCTTTCTCTTTTATCAATTTTTTATCAAATTTAAAAATTTAAAAATAAATAAAATAAACGTTTGAATTAAAAATATAATTTCAAAAACTACAAAGAGTTAAAAAGTAGATAAAGAAAGATAGGAAGAAGACTGCAGAAGAACTTTACCGAGTGAACTTGAAATTGAGGATGGGGCGTTCTTTGTTTACACTTTGGTTTTCTTTTGTTGAATTCATTTTTCCTTTTAACATATTATAAGAAATTGGTGTCCCAGAAGTCTGCAATAGAAAATATAGCTCTGCGGCTACTGTATAAGTTACTGTATATCACTGCAATGTGAAGATAAAAAGCAGTTTGGCTCTGTGGCTGTGGCTGCATTTTATTTAAAACGTAGTTTATAGTTGTTTGGTTAAGAAAAAAAATAATTTATTATTCTCTTAGTCCACTGAATTTCTGTGTTAGCAACACAGAAAAGAAAAAGCAGTCATTTCACATTTTTTTTTTACTGTTTATATTAATTATACTATTCAATAAATAGTGCAATTAACATTAATAATAACAATGCAAGTGATGCAAATAAATAAATAAATTTAATGGTTATTCTATTCATACGTGGGGGTTGATGATGGTTCTAGAAATCATTAAATAAATAAATAAATAAATAAATAGTGATCGTTATATTTTTTATTCAAACCAAACCAAACCAAGAATATAAAACTGAAACTGCACCACTAAAGTCGTATACAACGGAGATAGAACATCATTAAGGTTATTCTATTCATACGTGGCAATATCTCATTGGAAGCTCAGTTTCAACTAACATTCATTTCTTCCAGCACGATCTGAGCCGTTCAAAGACAGCCGGCCCACGCACAACCACGACTACTTGGCAGAAAAGTCCAAC
>Ga0325414_1000521_pt1 | contig 31823 bp, 11 predicted proteins | sample PopdelMetagenome_8_FD_206183 | JGI IMG/M metagenome (GOLD analysis project Ga0325414, IMG submission 206183) | Populus deltoides microbial communities from Bellville, Georgia, United States - Leaf-PdKOR-R3 | ecosystem: Host-associated > Plants > Phyllosphere > Phylloplane/Leaf | place: USA... | reverse complement strand
AAAATAAATTCTAAAAAAATTATTAAACTCAACCAAATCTATAACACAAGTTGTGGGTTTGGTGAGTTACTCAGGTTAACAAGGGTCAATTCAAAACAACATTATCTTTAACTTTTTAGATCGAATTAACTTTTTATCTCGTTGCATTTGAATTAAAAAAAAAAGAGTGACTTGTTAAAAAGATGAAAGGGTTCTCATTAGAGATATTCATTTTTTATCCTTAAATTTTTTCAATTTTTATATATTTTTCTTAATGCCTTTGTATTTTTATTGAATAAAGAACATATAATAAAAAAAAATTGTATTTTTTGTGAGAAAAAAAGGCCAGATAAAAAAAAAGAAATTATGATAGAAAATTATTTTGTTTTAATATAATTAAAATTGCCACTTAAAAAAATTATTGACATATAATTAAATAAATAAAATATTGAATGGCTCCTCCCGAGATCAAATTTTTTAATCTACATCTATATCTTAATTTTTTGATTTAGAGTGTGCTCTAAATTAAAAAAAAAATGGTAAATGTGGTTTGCTCTTTTTGATGGGACCACTTAAAAAGCAAGAAAAACTTGTTTTTGATGATAAATTTTTTATACATTAAATAAGTTGTATATTAAAAAAAAAAACACATCATCATATCTATATCCCAAACATTCTCTTAATCTTTTATTATATTAACAAAAAAAATAATATTTATTGATGCTTAAATAAACAAATTAAAATTTTTCTTGATATTAAAAAAACATTGACAATGCTCGTATTTTTTTATTTTAAAAATAAAATTTTGATTATTTATAGTGAAGAGTGGATAACAGAAATGTGATAAATATTGTTTTTTTTAATACATCAAAATAATATTTTTAAAAATTTTAATATTAACCCATCAAAATAATAATAAAATATTAATTTAAATTTTTTTTATAAAAATAAAAATTTTAGAAAGCATTGTTTGACCACAATGCTAAAAGTTTCTAAGTTAGCTAGGTATTTATTATAACATTTGATTTATTGTTTTTTTTTTTTTTTAAATCTGATTACTCCAAGCGATTAGTCGCCTTGTCGGTCATAAATGATACTACTCATATAGCCCCACCACCGTTAAGCAAAGCAAAAATACTTTCTCCATTTCTTGCTCTCGTCTCCAACGCCTAATCTCAATTCTTGAATCTGTCAATTTGTGTGCATGTAATTTTATTTTTTTCCTCTTTCCGATGGAGCATTTCAGATCTAAATCGTGCAGGGAAGGGAGGATAGAGATGGAGGGATACGATGAAGACAAAGCAGCACCGACAAACATGCAAGATTTGAGGTCTTATAGTGTCAGCTACGCGGTTTCTGTACAGCCAAATCAATCGGGAAAAGAAGGGAAGATGAAGAAAGGGAAAAGTAATCTTGGGTCATCTTCAAAAAGCTGGAGTTTCAATGATCCCGAGCTACAAAGGAAAAGAAGGGTTGCTAACTACAAGGTCTATGCGATAGAGGGCAAGATGAAAGGGTCCTTAAGGAAGAGCTTTAGATGGATCAAGGACACTTGCACCCATGTGGTCTCTGGATGGAGGTGATGGATGACTACTTCTCCCTCCCTCCCTTCTCTCTCATAAGCGTTTCTGAAGAAATTGTTTCAGTGTGTGAGCTGTTTTATTTTGAATGATGAGAGATGAACATAAACATATGTATTGTATTTTCTCTTTTGAGAATCTTAAATGCCATTATTTGCCGCAAGTAGTATACTTTCTTCTTTGTGCTCCAAGGAAGCCAAATCTATGGATTGAGTTTTGTGTATGCCTTTGCTTGAATTCCATTGGCACTTTATGTGCAAGATCTAAACAGAGTGGTGTGGACTGTTTTGGACATGAATTTTATGCCCTGTGATCGCTAATCTGCTTGAAGCTATATGCACTTGATTTCATGATCAAACGATGCTTTAGGTGATAAGTTTGTACAGATTTGCTTGTTTCCTAGTTCAAACCAGAAGCTATAATCCTTTTAGTGGGACAAAAAGATGCCGATTCTTGTTATTAGATGGGCGATGAACTTGATTTCTGGTTGCACGTGGAAGGAGGAGTCATCTCTCTTTCATTAGTTAGTGTATTTGACACAGGACAATGTATCATCAGCCATATTTGCCCAGAAAACAAAAGGGTTAACTGATCTTTCAAGAACAAGATCCTCTCATGTTCTGTTCTTTCCTTTCATGTTTGGTCTGGTCATGTTTTCTTTCTCCAGGTGCAGAAACAAGGAAGAGAACCAGAATTTCTTTCTCCTGTTATTTATGTCGTTTGACGCGTGAAGAAGGGACATTTTAATTTGGATTCTCATTTAAATTTATACCTAGAATAAATCACAAATTGAAATCCTCAATAAGACCTCTAAAGTAACTTACTGCTTACCAGTACGAAATGGGAGAGCTGCCTTGCTGCTGAACATGATTTGTTCCATTAAAATTAAAAAACAACAACTAAAGGGGTGCACAGACAGAACACATTGCTCCCCCTTTTCTTTTCACATAACACATGTCGGCCTATTCTTGGTTTCAGTCATCAAATTTCTCTTTTTAATTAAAATTTGAGATTGATGAATTGTTTTTATTTATTTTTTATATACTTGCTGCTTTTCCGGAGGTTGGTGCTTGATTTTATATATATAAAAAAAAATAATCGATTACATTTTCTACAAGAGATTGAAAATGAAAGATGAAAATTCAAACCAAAAAAAAAAAAAAACTGTTGTCACCTCTAGTACTTTTACAAAAAAAAATTCAACCCCGTATAATTTAATTTGAAAACCATTGACTAGCTAAGCCTACTTTTTAGTTAATAAATTTAAATTTTTTTTATCTTTACTTAAATTAATATCTTCTTATATTTTCTAATATCAAAAATAATTTTTAAAAAATAAATAAAAAATATTATTTTATTATATTTTAAAATAAAAAACACTTTAAAAAACAACAATCAAACATGTCTAAATACATTATAAAGCAAGCAGAAAAGCATGGTTTATGCCAACGATTATTTGGTGCTCTAATTTTATGACCGCATCAATTACAAACGATCGGAGGAAAATATATTTTACATCCACAAACATTGGAGATTTTTTTTTTTTTTTTTACCAAAAATAGAACTGTCCCCATGCACTGCACAGGTTAGCAAGACAAAACACATCACTCAATATGCAACAACAGTATCCGATTATAAATTTACAGCAGGAAGCATTTGTGATTGACATCGGTTAATGATGTAACCTTCCTTCTATATTGACGTGCAAACTCTCAATGCCCTTAAGAGTCGACTCCAAAGTCTTTATGTTGGTATTTCTACCAGAAGACGAATGCTTCTGCTCTGAAGATAAAGCAGCTGAACTTCTTTGCCCATTCTGAAGCGCTGCAAAGCTTGCATCTGTTGTGCGAGGACGAGAAGGATCAGAATCGTTCCCAAGGGCTGCACCACGACTACTGGAGACAACAGGGTTCCTTGATGATACAATAGATCGCAAAAAATTTGAGCTGGACAACTGCACAGGCCCAAGCACGCACTAAATCAACTATCAAATAACAGACCATCAAAACACTGGAAAAGTTTCTAAACAGTAAGCAGAACAGTTGTTTGTTCAAACATGGTGGAAATGATTCAACAAGTATGGCACATCTGAAAACCCACACACCTGGCAACATGCAGCAATCATGCATTTTGACAGAATTGAGTTACCAACCACAGAATGTATTCAATTGAAAACAAAAAAGGTGCAAATGAACTCTTTCCAGAATAAGCAATGCCTGGCATTTATGTCCATACTCGTCTAAAGAACAATCTTGATCCAGAAATTATAGAAGAAAAACATGCAGGCTGAGAGCAATACTGGCAATTACATTTGAAGATTTATTCATCTATCTACAATAGAATGGCATTTGCATTTGATTAATACAGGCCATCATGAACAGAAGCAATGCAGAACATACCGTGGCATCTTTCGATAAAGATAGATCATTTGTAACAGGGCTCTTTTGTTTTGATAAATTTCCAGAATTCACAATAGGTCCAGAGTTTCTCCTTCGAGCATGATCTATTGAAGGCCAACCAGGTCTCCCTTCTTCCCCACCTGTGGTTAAGTAAAAACCCAAAATGACATTTTCCTATGCATTCGAATGCACAAAATTAAAATCATAAGGAAAAGCTTCGAATGAAAAAGTAAGGATGGGATGTAAGAAATTGAGTGAGGAGAAGACGAGGAAGAGAAAACAGAGGACAATGAAACCAACAATAAAAAAGAAAAGATGGGGAGAAATTAATTAAATATCCAATGTCAAAACTCTACTCCCATAAAACACATGATAGGTTCTCCCACAGTCACCAAATATACTAAGAAAACCTAGAAATGAAAAAAAAATACAAGTAGAAACCAAACTCAACTATACTGAGTATGAATAAAACATGATCCCAATTCCCAATTAAAACTATATAAAAAAGCCAAGTGGGAAAACATCTAATACCTATAACGCCCCCCCCCCCACCCCAAAAAAAAATAATAATAATAAATAAATAAAAAATCAAACAATCCCCAATAAAAGAGTCATATGATAAATCCAAAATCTTCAGTTTGTTCGCCATCAAGCAGCAACACGTCTACCTGACTGCCTATCAGCATTATTAGCACCAGGAGGAGGAATGCCAGAGCTTGGTCCAGCACCAGGGCCCTGTAGATGAATAAATACACCAAGTCAAACAAAAAAGCAGGATTATACAGATGATCAGTCAAAGGCTCTAAGCCAAGAGAACAATAACAACAATGCTGTCACTTACATGTGTACGAGTAGGAGGATTAGCGATCTGTGATTGCTGATATTTCAAAATCGTCCAATCAAAAACATAGTCAAACTGGAAACCTAAAGCAAGAAAAAAAATCTCTAATTAGGAAAATCGTTAGATGGTTTCAAAAAATTATTTGTATTACCATCATAGTTCTTGGGTCTATACAATATTTTAAAGTAAACATTGAACAGAAAAATTCGAACCTTCACGAATAAAAAGATCGCGAAAGAGTCGTTTCAGGTAAGCGTAATCCGGTTTATCATCAAAACGAAGTGACCGACAGTAATGGAAATAGGATGCAAATTCCGTAGGATAACCCCGACACAAGGCCTGATGAGAATTCAGTCTCCTTTCAAACCAGTTACATATGATGAATGTTTACAATACAAATCAACACATTATCATGAAACATCTGCATACCTCAATAGAAGTTGAAACTTTCTTTTCACTGATTTTTTCATATTTTTGTTTCTTTGTACCAGCTTTCAGTCCCTGCCATGGAAGACTACAACCACATGGGGTCACAACAAAATCATATATACAACAAGGGTGAAGTGATATAATATTGGGGGACAGGATTGTTCACCTTCCCCTTAAGAAATACATAAGAACATATCCAAGAGATTCTAAATCATCCCTGCGGCTTTGCTCTAGAAAAAAAAATACACAAGTAAAGCAATCAGGAAACATTAATTTTATAACTGGCATCGATCAAGTTAACATCCTAAACACAAAGGGGGTGAGGAATTGAAATGTTGTCATAATCTTTACCAATGCCAAGGTGAGTGTTCATGCTAGCATATCTTGCAGTTCCAGTCAAATTTTTATTCTCTCTGCAATTTACAAAAACTTGAAATATAAATTAATGACAATTTGTGTAAAATTTGATTTCCAGCACCGTACATCAGAAAGTGCCCCCCTAAACCATCCGATATAAACCATCCGATATAAAAAACCATAGAAACTAGGTCAAACAGATGAAGAACAATAACTTATACCTTTTGCAGTGCTATATAAATTGATAATATGCAATAAAATAATCTACTTGAAGTTGCAAATGATTAACCTGTAAGGAATGTGTTGATGTGTTGAAGTGTCTCTATACTTCTTGGCTAGACCAAAGTCAATGGCATAGACCTAAACACAACTAAATATTAAATATCAGGGTCAAGCATAGAACAACCACCAAGAAAAAGAAATCCACATAAGAACAGGTGCCAACCCAAGACCTGATTAGCACGCCTCCCTAATCCCATCAGAAAGTTGTCTGGTTTGATGTCTCGATGAAGAAAGGATTTGGAATGAACAAATTCAACTCTATTAATCTGACAGGAAAATCAAAACTCTCAGTACAAATGACCGATGTAGAGCACACGATACCAAAGAAGAAGAAGCGAAATAAAACTCTACCATCTGATCTGCAAGCATGAGTACAGTCTTCAGAGACAGCTTCCTACTGCAAAAGTTGAACAGATCCTCAAGACTAGGTCCCAGTAAATCCATGACAAGGACATTATAGTCGCCTTCAACACCAAACCATTTAACATTCGGTATTCCAGCTGCAAAAGTTACAATTAAGTAGCTAAATATCAAAAATCAAAGGAAACACTAGGCACAGCAACAAGAAACCCTTAATCCAAGCAGTTGGGGTCGGCTATATGCGCTCTTTGCGCCAATTTAATCCTTTTTTTATTTAAAAAAGACAGAACTGGATACATAAGAGGAAGAGGTCGGTCCTTACTTCCTCCCTGCAGCATTTTGTACAACTTGGATTCATACAGCAATTGAGGATGCCTTGTCTTGACATTTTCCTATGTATGAGTAAAACGTAATTAATAATCAGAACTAAAAATATCAAATCCACAAATTTCTCAAAACTGATTAATGAATTTACCATCATTAATTAATCTTACAAAAACCCACACTAACTGAAATAATTAAAAAAAGGCCAAATTTAATTAAAAAATAAAACTCACAAGCTTGATTGCAACCTCTTCGTTGGTCTGAATATTAGCACCTGTAAAACAAAAACAATCAATACAAAATAATAGATGATTTACAAAAAAGAAAAACAGAATTAATAAAAGTATTTTAAAAAGAAAAACAAGAAGAAGAAGAAGAAAAATATATACCGAGATAGATCTCTCCAAAGGATCCGCTACCGATCTTGCGACCGAGACGAAACTTGTTGCCGACACGTGGCTCCATGTTCAAATTCTCTTTAATCTCTTATTGTTGTTAACAATAACAGTTATTGAAACCCTAATCCTCCTTAATTTTAATTAAACAAAGAAACAAATCAAGAGAGAGAGAGACAGTGACGGTGATGGTAAGGAAAATCTAATAGAACATCGGGGGGGAGATTGGGATATGAAGGAAGGCAAACAAAAAAAACCGGTGGGGGGGGGGGGGGGGGGGGGGGGGTGGGATAAAAAAGGATAATTTCTTCTCTTTTTTTTTTTAATTTTTCTCTCTCCTTAATTTTGTTTTGAGAGAGGAAGAGAAAGATGGAGAGGGAGAGAGAGGAGGCATTCTCTTTTCTTCTTGTTTTTTCTTATTATTGTTGTTGATCGCTAGTTGTATGTGGTATGATAATGCTAGTTCTGGTGTGACCACCGCTGCTCTTTATATTTAAAGCGAAACTTATTATCATTTTAGGTAGTAGAGGGTACATAGTATTATTGTAATGATTATTTTTTAATTTTTTTAAAAAAATATTAGTATAATAAATTTTTATTTTTAATATCATTATATTAAAATTATTTAAAATTTAAAAAATTAAATTTTTATAAACATGTAGTTATTGTCAAAAAAATTTGTAGTTTATTAACTATACACATATACTAGATTGATGACCCACGCTAACTGTTGTGCCACCAATTTTTTTTCCAACATAAAAGAATATTAAAATGAAGCACGCATTCCTAAAAAATCAAAAAAAAATTGACACAGGTTATTGACTTAACTAGATTTAATAAGTTTAATTGATTTAATAATATAAATAAAAATTATAATGAAAAAAAAATTGACAACAACAGATTTTTTTGCTAAACTAGGGTAATCTCAGTGAAAGCAAATTGAATAAAATTATAAATTTTAATCACCAAACAACTTAATATTAAAGGAAGAGATAATCAGAATTATTTTCAAAATCTATAAAAAATTCAATAGAAAGCAAATAAAAGAAAACATAACAGGGCCCAATCAAAAATCAAATAAACATTGAAAAATAAAATAAAAAACATAAGTTAAAAAAAAAAGAAATAAAAACAAGCAAACTCGAATAAATATTCTAAACTTAAGTTAATTTCTCAAACTCGCAATCCATTAAATATCAGACCTACCTATTCGATTTAGGAGACTCACTTATTTACAACCAATTTAATGTTGAAAGATAAAACCGAAAAAAATATCAAATATATAAACTTGTCAAAGTAAAAAAAAAATAGCAATTAAAAAAATAAAGCCCAAATTTGATAGGAAAAAAATTGTGGGAGGATGAAAAAATATCAATTCTAAAAACTATCCCAGACAAAATAAATAGCAATAATAAGAATAAGGCTAATTGGTGGGTTACACATGATATTATTTTATTTATGTAAATATATATTTATTATTAATAAAGAGTTAATTTATCTTTAATATTCATATAATGTTATATTAATGAATCTAATATTTGATTTATGAATCTAGAGTAAAGATAAAGTTCATGGGACAAAAATGTTTTGTAAAGAAAATTATAAAGTTGTTATAATTATAAGATTCTTATTGTATCAAAGCATTGTTTCTAAAATGTTCATAGTCGATGTTCTCTTAAATACTAAACATTTATTATAGTCGTAGAGACAAGTACATATTATGTTATTTTCTTTATAAAAAAAAAAGCAAATGTTCTTATAAGTTGAAGTATAAGGGATACCTAAAAATAATATGTAAGTGTTTGTCATAGGATATGCACACTGAACCGACCCGCATGAGAATTTCATATAGAGAGAGCACCTATATCTATGAAAGGCTCATATGACGATTGTGTAAGTGATCCTTAGACTTGAGATCACTAAATTATCTTATATAGAGAATATATGTTTTTGATTCTGTTATATGTTATCTTAATTGTGGTAAAAAATGAGCAAACATTAGGTATAACATAAACTATATGAAAGTACTTGAGTGATAAAGAAAGGATTCATCATTTTAGTTGAATTATAAAAAACATTTCATTTGTTTTTAAGTAGTATTGACTGAGAAATCCCCAAATAAGGTGAAATGAGACTTGAAAAGAGTTTCAAATACTATTCAAACGATCAAAGACTATTATATAGAGAACAAACATGATTTAAAATGACAGACAAACTTCATGCTTTAATGTTAAATCAGAACATTATTGATGAAAGGATATTAATTACACTGAGAAACTGGTCACTAAAAGGTTAAGTCAAATCACTAATGATCTTTTTAATATTTAGGGGATCATGACATGTTTCTAGACGATGCACATGATCTTCAAATATAAATTAATCAATTATTGAATTGATAATAAATTAAATCATTTAATTCTATTTAATTAGAATTAGAATTTATATTTATATTTATATTTGGGCCAACATATTAGGAAGCTAATAAGTCACACACATTAAAAACTATTAGTTAGAAATTAAACTAGAATGATTTAATTAAGTATGATTTGATTAAAATATATTTTAGAAATTAAGGACTAAAATATACAGGGACTATAATTCTAGACCTGGAAAAATCAAGTAAGGACCTGATTGAATTAATATATTGATATTATTCAGGGAGCAAATTGATATTTTGCTAATTAATAGGGTTTTTCAGATTTCCTTATAAATAGTAAGTTATGCCTCTTATTTTTGAGTTGTTGTTAAATAGAAAAACTACATAAGTAATAGAATATAGAGCTTGTTGTTTATAGGCATATCAATCTCTCTCTCCTAAATAGAGATTTAGAAGATTTCTCACTGGTAGTTCGTATGGATTACCATTAGAGGCTGAACGATTGCATGGTTTGTGGTTTACGACAACCTAGCCTTTAAAAAATTATTTAAAGCCAAAAAAGATAAGATCTTCATATAATAAATACTTAAATAACTCTAAATCTGTCTAATAGGTTCCTAAGGAATCCCAAATAATTTTGTTTTATTGTTTCCACTGCGTGCATGATATTTGAGAACCTAACAATGGCAATAGAGTCATCATTAGACAATTAGAGTTGTTGATTACTTATTTTAATTGTTATTGGTGTTAATTTCGAATTAATTTTATGTGTAAAAATTATTTTTCCTAAAACTAATTTTCCTTCATGATTTTTCAAAAAAATTTTTAAAAAAACGAATGGCTACTATTTCGGCTAGATCTGCCTAGATAATTTGAATCTAGTATTCTGGCTAGAATTCTAAAACAAAAGGTGGCAACGCCACCAACGGCAGTGCTAAAGCTACTAGTGCTTGCTATTGTGGGAAAGGCAGCAACCGTTGTTGCCTCACCAGGTACAAAATAGGTTAGATAAAGAGGTTAGAGGCATAGGTTAGGTAAAACATATAAGATATGTTTAGATAAAGAGTTATCACCTAACTGATCTAGGAGTCACATAGAGATGTGATTGATAAACTATGTTATTATCTAATTTAAGTTAATTTAATTTGTTGAGTCACTCAAGGTTAGATGAATTAAATGAGATCCTAGCCCACTAGAAAAATCTAAGCAAGATTTTCTGAATTAATATCGAGAGCTATTAATTTGCAAGAAAATAGTTGGAGACAAAATTAAAAATTAAAGACCTTATCTAAATTTGAAATTTAAATATATGTGCATGAAACTAATACTCTTTATCTTATATAAATAGGTTGGTAAATCAAAATGAGTAATAACATATTCCTATAAATAATATTTCATGCTAACATATTGTTTGGACCAAATTTCTTGGATTGTGATATAGTTCAGATTCAACCTTGGATTCCTTATAGTAAGCATTCTGTTATGTGTTTGAGATTGCTTGTTGATATTGTTTCGTATATGGTTCAATCTTGGGTTTTTCATGATGGGTTTTTACCTAGAGATGCATTCAGTCAAATTGAGGTTCTTATGGATGATGGGTTCGACCCAATTCTTTTGATGAGTAATTCAGCTAGATCAGGACAAGTTATGCATGAAATGTTTTTGGGCAGTAAAGAAAGTTTATTTGGAGTGTATTTTGGGTTTAATTTGGTCCCTATTAATGAATGAGTTTGGACCATTTGAGGTCCAAAGTTGGCTTAGGTTAATTTAGATTTTGGGATCAAATCAGATCTGTTTGAGGTTGATTTTCTAATTCTACAAGGACTTAAATTAGCAAAATGTTCTCCTAAAATTCAAGAAAATATCGTTCATTATTTTCCCTATTATTTAGGAGAATATTTATCAACAAAGAAGTAAGTTTTCTAATCAACAAAGGATGTTATGAGGGCTACTAGATCTAATTTTCTAAGCTAGAAAGAGAACTAAATTGACAGGTATAAAAGAGGGCTTCATTAATTGTTCATGTAAAACAAGGAAATCAAGCACAATAAGGCAAAAAGACTTCAAAATTAATTCCATATTCAAATCAAATTTCCTAGTTTATTTAGGACTTCTTAGGGGTGACAAATCTGATTCTAGCATATCTAGGATATTAATTTTGGATTTTTATTTTTTTTATTATTTTTTCTTAGTCTTTGGTTTATTATTATTTATTTAGGACAATTTTGTAAGTGAACTCAACTCAGTCCTATATGAGGATCCATTAGGGTTATTTGAAGTATTATATAAGCGTTTTGTATTCTGAAAGGGAAAATTGATAAGTGTAGAAGATTATTCTGTGAACTTCAAGCTTCATGGGAAAAGAGGTACAACGCTAAAAGAATAAAAGATGAAGGAGAGCCGCTATGATTATCATTCAAAAATATGTATACAAGTGGTTAGTACGGTGTGCTTATTTGAAATTATTATCAATCACTACTTCCATACAATGTTGTTGGAAAAATGTGTTAGCAATAAGGGATTTCTGAAGGCTTAAACAAAAGGCTCATGAAGTCACTACTAATCATATTCAAGATTTGAGGGTGAATCTTCTTGAAGAAAGAATGAATGATACGGTTTAGGTTCAACCTTGGATTTTTTTATAATAAGCATTTTGTTATGTGTTTGAGATTGGTTGTTGATATGGTTTAGTATATGGTTCAACCTTGGTTTTTTCATGATGGGTTTTACCTAGGGATGCATACGGTTAGATTGGGATTCTTATGGATGATGGGTTCAACTCAATTCTTTTAGTAGGTAAATTGGTCAGATCAGGATAGGCTATACATGGGATTTTTTGGGCAACAAAGAAAGTTTATTTATAGTGTATTTTGGGTTTGATTTAGTCCCTATTAATGAATATAGGTTTAGGTCACATGGGGTCTAAAGTTGGCTTAAGTTAATTAAAATGTTGATCAAATCAATAAAATATTCTCCTAAAATTCAAGAAAATTTCGTTCAGTATTTTTTCTATTATTTAGGAGAATATTTATCAATAAAGGATGCTAGGGGGCTGCTAGATTTGATTTCCTAAGTTATGAAGGATTAATTAATGATTCTTCTAATTTAGAAAGGAAACTAAATTGGCAGGTATAAATGAGGGAGATTTCCTTCATTAATTATCCATGTAAAACAAGGAAACCATGCACAACAAGAAGACTTCATAATTAATTCCACATTAAGTTCAGATTTTATAGTTTATTTGGGACTTCTTAGAGATGGCAAATCTTATTCTAACATATCTAGGATATTAATTTCAGATTTTTATTATTTTCTTTTTAGTCTTTGATTTATTATTACTTATTTGAATCAATTTTATAAGTGGACTCAAATCAGTCCACATATAGGGATTTATTAGAGTTATTTGAAGCATTATATAAGCATTTTGTATGATGAAAAACAGGTGGTCAAGGATTTATAAAATAAACTTGTGTTTTGCGTGATGCAACATGTTATCTTTGATGGGATAAAAATTAAATCTGACTTATCAAGGTATAACTGACCTTGTGGCTTTATTTGATTCAATTCCAATAGTATTAGTTTCTTGGGACAAGTTTTCATTGTGTTACACTTCTCAAATCTAATTTTTAGCTTTCTTAAGGAAATATCATCTTCGTTGGGGGTTGCTTGACCATATGATCAAGAGGTTCGCATCAGATTGGCATCAAAATGTGAGAATTGTTCTCAAGTAAGAAAAAAGAGTGTATGTTCTAGAAAATCCAATTCCAAATATAATTGTCAATGATGCTGAAGAAAAAGTTAAAAATGAACATCAATGCCATGTTGATGATGATGAACAGATTGTATATGTGGTGTTAGCTAGTATGTCACCTGAACTTCAAAAATAATATGAGAATATGAATGTTTATACTATGACTATGCATCTTAAATAATTGTTTGATGAGATCAATAGGACTGAGAGGTATGAGATCTCTAAGAAATTATTCCGTTATAAGATGATTTCTTCAATGAATACCCATGTTTGGTAAATGATTGGCTATATTGAGAAATTAGGTCAATTGGGTTTTGTCATTGACCATAAGTTAAGTGTTGACTTGGTTTTGGAGTCATTACCCGAAGCTTTTCATAATTCATTATGAATTATCATATGAACAAGTTGGATAATAGATTGTTAGAATTGCTTAATATGTTTAAGATTGTTGAAGGGCTCTTAAGAAGAAAAAAGGCTTAGTTCTTTTAGTTAGTTTTCTAGAATGTCTAAGAGAAGGATAAGAAGAATAAAGGTGTTGTCTCTAAAGCAAACAAATCTACTAGGGCATCAAGAAAAACAAAGGCACTTGTCATCATTGTGGTAAGGAAAGACATTCGAGGAAGAATTGCAAGGAATATCTTGCAATTATAACGACAAAAAAGCTTTTACTTCAGATATGTTTAGAATTGGAAACTATCTTATTACTTTGCATTGTAATTCTTAGGTATTATGTATTGAATGTGGTTTTCACATTTGCAATTATATGTAGGAACTAAAAGAAAAGTAGAAGACTAGTTGAAGGCAAAGTGAACCTACAACTCAATAATGAAGCAAGGGTTGTCGTATTAGTTGTAGGAACTAGTTATTTGTTTTGCTTGTTCTTTTTATAATAATGATGTTTTTATGGACTCGATAATTATATGAATGGTTTGTATATACCTGAATTTAATATGCTCAGGTTTAATATAAACTACAATAAAATTGAAATATATATTGGAATAAGTATTAAGAAACTTTAATTGAATCGAGGTGGGTAATATTTGAGCAAATATTTCAATGATTATCTAAAAGAGAATGAGATTCTTTACACCTCTTAGAACACTATATCCAAATAAAATATATTCTCAAGGCTAAAATATTAGATGTTTAGCTTGAACCATAAGAAACATAAAATCTTTATAATTTTAGTATGACATGTCATGCATCAATTAGATAAGGACCTCTTATGGAAACTATGAATGACATGTTGCTCATAATTGATGAGCCTGCCAATTACTTGAAAGTAATATATGATATTTATTCTAAAAAATGACTTGAAACTATGGACTTCATGTATCAACCAAGTTAAGTTGGTTGATCCACCTGAAGGTATAAAACCCAATGGATCTAAGTGGGTTTTTTAAAAAAAGACTAACATGAAAGGCAATGTACAAATACACAATGCAATTTCAAGGATTAGGAATATCCAATTTTGATAGTATAATCAACATATTTGATTTCATCAAAAATATGGATAAACCTTGTGTTTACAAAAAGTTAGTAAGAGTTGTGTTATTTTCCTAATATTATATATAGATGACATATTATTGTTAAAAAATGATATATCTTTACTTTAATTAGTAAATTTTTTGTTGTCCAATAATTTCTCCATAAAGAAATTGGGAGAAGCAACCTTTATATTGGATATAAAAATCTATAGAGATAGATCTAGAAGGTTGTTTTGATTATCCCAATCCATGCATATAGACTAGATGTTAAAATAGCTTAGCATGAAAGAATCTAAGATAATATTTTTATATATTTGACATGGAACACCTCCCTCCAAAAATATGTGTTTTAAGACACATATTGAGAGAGATATGATGAAAATTTTATCTTATACTTGGCTATAGGATCCATCAATGGAGAAGATAAACTACAAGTTTAAAATTGTTTGAATTAAGATTTTTCATTGAAATGTTGGAAAAATAGTAAAAACCAGTCAATATATGTTTTACATTATATGGTAATGCTCTTAGTTGGAAGAGTCCCAAAAAAGAGAGCACGAATGATTCTACAACTGAATAAGTGGACACCTCCACATTTAAGAAAATAAAAAGGTTGTTTAAATCAAGAAGTTCATCAATAAACTTGGTTGGTTCCTAGGATTGTTGATCCAATCGCCCTGTATTGTGATAACAATGAATCTATTATGTAAGCAAATGAACCAAAGTCTAATCAATGATCCAAACAAGTATTTAAAAATTCAATTTGATTTGATAAATCAATGAAATGAAAGATGTAAAGATAGAGTGAGTACCCACCAAAAAGAATTTATAAATTTCTCTAAGTCATTATCCATGCAGAAGCATTAATGCTATATGGAGCAATATGGTATTAGATACATCAGAGATTTACTTTAGTGAAAGTGAGAGATTGTTAGTTTAATATGCCCTGTATCCAATTGGTTGGTTACATATGGATTATTATATTCATTTAAATACATATTTATTATTAATAAAGGCTTAATTTATCTTTAGTATTCATATAATATTAGATTAATGAATCTAATATTTGATTTATAAATTTAGAGTAAAGATAAAATTCATGTGATAGAAATATTTTGCAAATGAGATTATAAAATTGTTAAAATTATGAGATTCTTATTGCATCAAAGTATTGTTCATAAAAAGTTCTCAGTCAATGCTCTCTTAAATACTAGATATTTATTAGAATTGTAGAGACCGATATATATTATGCTATTTCATTTATGAAAAGAAGCAGTTGTTCTTAGAAGATGAGGTATAAGAGATACCTAAAACTAATATGTAGGTGTTTGTCATAAGACATGTACACTGAACTGACCCACATGAGAATTCCATATAGAGAGATCATCTATGTTTATGAAAGGCTCACATGATGGTTGTGTAAGTACTCCTTAGACATGTATTATATTTTATATAGAGAATGTTATGCTTTGATCTTATTACATGTTATCCTAATCGAGGTAATAAAGGGGCAGACATTGAGTATGATATGAACTATAAAAAGGTACTTGAATGATCAAGAGAAGATTCATCATCCTAGGTGAATTAGGAAAAATATTTCATATGTTCTTAAATAGTATTGACTGAGAAATCTTTGGCTAAGGTGGAATGAGAAGATTTTTTTAATATTTGAAGAATTATAACACATTATTAGGTGAAGCATCTGATCTTTAAATATAAATTAATCAATTGTTAAATTGATAATAAATTAAATTATTTAATAAATTTAATTATAATTATAATTTATATTTGAGCCAATGTATTAGAAACCTAATGGGTCACACACATTAAGAACTATTAATTAGAAATTAAAATGGGATGATTTAATTAAGTATGACTTGATAAAATATATTTTAGAAATTAAGAAATAAAATATACAAGGATTATAATTGTAGACCTAGAAAAATCAAGTAAGGACTTGATTAAGTTAATTTATAAAATTGTCTTGAATTAATATATGAATATTATTCAAGAGATAAATTGATATTTTATCAATTTATAGGGTTTTCAAATTTTCCTATAAATAGTAAGCTATGCCTTTTATTTTTAAGTTGTTGTTTGTTAGACCAAAAAACTAAATCATAGAATAAAGAACTAGCACTCCAAGCTTAACAGTCCATCTCTCCTAAATAGGAATTTAGAAAATTTCTCACTAGTAGTTTGTGTGGATTACTGTTGGAGGCTATCAATTAGATAATTTGTATTTTGTGACAGCCTAACATTTAAAGAATTATTCAAAGCTGAAGAAGATCAGATCTTCATATAATAAATCCATAGACAACTCTAGACTCCTAAATAATTTTGTTTCATTATTTTCGCTATATGTATGATGTTTAGGTGCCCAATAGTAAATACATTAAGGACTCATTTGAGGGTTCCCTTCATTTTATAGATAAAACTAGTTTACAGGCCTACGTCACACTGTTGGTCGGATCAATTTTTTTTATAACGTAATAAAAAATATATAGAGGCCATATAGAACTATTTGCCATTGTCATTAAATCTAGTCTAGTGGGTCAACCCTTGAAAATCTCTTATCCAACTTCTTACCTAACCTGAGTTTAAAATTAAATTGTGTGGAAGTTGACCTGACATGACTCAATTGACTTAGCAAGTCTAAAGACAAATCGACCGACTAGTAAAAAAGTTTGAGAATGGAATTGATAAAAAGAGAGAGAGAGAGAGAGAGATAAAATCCACTAAAGAAACCTCTTGATCCAACTTCTTGCCTGCCCAGGTTTAAAATTAAACCTTGTGGAAGTTTTCCCAATATGAATCAATCAACTTGGGTAGTCCAAAGAAAACCTAGTCAACTAATAAAAAAAGTCTAAGAACAAAACTAAGAAAAAAAAAGGTGGAATTGAAAGGATAAAACCATCTCGATTCGACTCCTTACTTAGCTTGGGTTCAAAATTAAACCATGTGAAAGTTGTTCTGACATGATCTAGTTAACTTGGTCGGTCCAAAGACAACCCAGATATTTTAAAAAAAAATATGAGGATGAAATTGAAAAAAATATTGAAAGAAAGAAGAAGGGAAATAAAAAAAATGACTAAATTGAAAAAGGAAAGAAGAGGTGGACAGTGAATGTAGATAGATAATATTCACAAGTTATTTAATTGTATTAGATAATTAGAAGGAGATGAATTTCTTATTTTTACTACAACCATCTATAAACTCAATCCAATTATGTGTTTTCCCTTTTTGGTTTTACTTGTATAGTTATATATTCTTTTCATTGTACTTTAATTTAAAAGTTTTCCCCCTTGAAACCTAACAACCTTATATAATTAAATGAATAAGTATTTGCAATTTCAATATCTACACCACGTGCCCTCGACAATTACAAAAACTCAATAACATATTTCATAAAAAGGGTGACAACAATTAAGACATTCCAAGTAATAGATATTTATTAAAAAAACTATATTTAACTTCTGTATTTAACCGTGCCTTGTTGGTTCTTATCAAGGAAGGTTTTTTTATATTTTCAATAAAGAAGTTATCATTAATAAGTTTTTTTTTTGTTAGTTTTTAATTCATATGCAATTTCTAGTCTTTTATCTAAAAAATTGACAATATTAGTTTTATGTCACGTCAAATTGAATTATGCAAACTATAAATCATGTGGCTTTTTTATTGTAGCTAATTTACTATTCACCCTCTCATATTTTATTGTTGATTTTAGTAATGAAATTTTTGAAAAATTTCAATTTGATCCTCGAACTTTGCTTTCACACAATTGAGCCTTTTTTAATCCAAATTAAAGCCCAATTGAATATTTTTTGAAGGGTAAGGTTTGAATTGATAGAAAGAGGGCTTATGTGAATAACACAAGTACAATATGTTTGAAAAGTTTATTTTAGTCTCCCATCTTTTTAAGCTATTAGGTAATCGATCACTATAATTTTTAAACATTATATTTTGGTATCATACTTTATTTGATCTTTTTTAGTCCTTTTTTGGTAAAGGAGGGAGAGGGGTCGCTAGATTCCGGCTAACAGAGGGAAAGTTGTCGTTAGCGATGATTTCAACCATTAAAACAGTCAATTTCTGTGTTAAATGATTTCATATGATAAGAGGAGTTAAGATTAAGTGTTTTGTTTTACCTTGAAAACACCTAAAAAACATATATGAGCTTTGAAAAAATTTTTGTTTCAGGTTAATTATGGGTTTTGGGGAATTTTTTTGCAGTTTTGAAGGCTATGGATTGGTTTAACAAGGTTCCAAAGGTGTTTCCTAGATATTTCGATCAAAAATCGGTTGAAAATAGATTTTTATGTTGAAAAAACAAGAGCTTTGTTTTTCTGGTCACTATAGTGGTTGGATTCTAGGCAATTATAGACGGCGTGTTATCCGCCTCATTAACTTGAAAAAAAATAAAGGTGAGGGCGCATGAGTCTGGACTTGTAGGCCCACGCAAGGCTTTTCTTTATCGGCCATGTGCTTGACCTGGCTTACCAAGCCCACATTGCCTAACCTCTTTCTTTTCTTTTCTTTTTATATATATATTTTTTAAAATTACTAATTTTTTAGATGTATTTTTTAAAATAATTTTTACAATGTTTTTTATATGTGCAACCTTGTATAGAATTTCTTTCCTTTTATTTTATTCAATAATTTTTATGTGTGTTGATTTCTATTACAAATTAATTTTCATAAATAAATTCATTAAACACAACCAGGTAAATGACCCATATTGTAATATTAAATATCTTGATTTATATTTATCATTTAATTTTTCTAATTATGTTTTTATTTATAGTTGATGGCTTTTTTTAATTTATTTACAAAATAGATTATAATTTATGTAATTAGATGCATTCATAAGTTTTTGGATTTACATTTAATATTTTTTATGAAAAAAAATACATTGAAAAATTCTACATGTTCAGTTTTTTTTATTATGTATATTGGTATTTTCAATTTGATCCTTATTATTTTAATTTTTTGACCCTTTTATAAAAATTTTATTGTTTTTAACTTCACCCTTCAATCAAAGTTAATTGTGTATTTTTTTTTTATTGTTATTTTGGTCCTCGTTCTTTTGATTTTTTTTCTTTTTTTAATGTTTTTATTATTTTCAATTTAACTCTGAAAATGAAAATTTATTGTTTCCCTTTAATTTTTTATTATTATTTTAACCCTCATTCTTTTACTTACTATTTTTTTGCATTTTTTTTTCTATTTGTTTTCGAGTCAACCAAAAATGTTTTATTTCCTAGGGATAGGGCTTCATGAGTTTTTTATGTATAGTACTTCCAGTATGATGACCAGGGTCATGAGGGCAATATTTTACTAGAAAAATAGTAAGTACTTATAGCGTAGCACGGGTATCAATCTAGTTAACAAAATGTAAAGTGTGTGATGTTTTTTACTATGTATAAAATCACTATTCACTTTTTCACAAATCATCGTGGATTGAAACAATGATTGTTTTTCAAAATTCTCAACTTTATCCTAAAACTTTTCTTTACACAATTAAGCTCTTTTTATCCCAAATTAACATTCAATTGCATTTTTATTTTTAGGGAGGTTGAATTGAAAAATAGAGGTCTTAAGTGAAAAGCACAAGTAAGATAGGTGGGCGCTTTCAAAACATTTTGTGAAGTACATTTTAGCCCCTCATCTTTTTTTGTTATAAGGTGACCAGTTCCTTTAATCTTTAAAAAATACATTTTGATATCAAACTTTATTTTTTTTATTTTTCAGTTTTTTTTCATAGGAAAAGAGAGAGGAGTTGCCAGGTTCTAACGAAAAGAGAGAAAGCTCTTCATTAATGACAGTTCCGACCACCAAACATATTAAAATTAGTGCCAACAAGTTCTACTAGATGAAGGGAGTCTTATTTTGGTTATTTTAAACCTTAATATAACCCAAAAAACCAAATCTAGGTCAAGGATGCAATATTTTTTTCGGTTTGATTTGGTGGTTTGGACCGTATTTTGAGATTTAAAAGGTTGATAGGTTGGTTTTTTGGTGTTCCAATAGTGTTTATAAGGTGTTTTGTGGTTGAAATGAGTTGAAAAAAAGATTTTTCATAAACCTGATTTTCCAGCCACCATAGTGGTGGCCAGAATATAAGCTAGCAAACGACACGTTATTTGTCACAGCAGGCAACGTGTCGTCGACCCCTTTCAAAAAGGAAAAAAATAGCAGGACCAAACGCGCGGGCCTGGGCTTTTTTTTTTGTATTTGTTTTCGAATTAATACCTTTTTTAATGTATGTTTTTAAAATATTTTTAAATTTTTTTAGTTAATACCTCTCCTATGTCAATTTTTTTAGCTTATTTAGTCTTTTTTAAATAGCGATTATATTTTAATTATATTGAGTATTTTTAATTTTTCATGAGGTTAATATGATTCATCTGTAATTTTTTTATATATATTTCATATAAATTAATTTTTTTTATAAACTTAAAAAGCTTTTTTTATAATATTTTTAATGTATGAAACCTTACATATTATTTTTTTTTCCTTTTTTTTATTCAATATATTTTATGTGTTTATCAATTTCTATTACAAATTGATTTTAATAAACAAATTCATTAAACACACCAATTAAATAACTTATATTGCTTTATTAAATATCTTAATTTATATTTGTCTCTTAATTTATGTAATTTTATTTTTAATTTTTGTCAGTATTTTTCTATTAAATAATCCTGACCTCATGATTTGAAATGCACAATGAATATGAAATCTTGACATATTTCATGTTCAAGTCATGAATTTCACGTGTTAACTTAGCTTTGTCCAAAACAATATTTTTTTTATTTTTTTATTATTTTATTTTTTATAGTATTATCAAATTAATTAAAATTTAACTTGATTATTAAAAGTTAGGTCATCATGGGAACGCAGTGGGACTCTTTGATTTTAACTCTTCATCTTGCCTTCATGGACCGATCATAGACGGGGAGAGACAATGTGTGCAGGTTTTCTTTCTTACAAAATCGCAAAAACAAACAGGAATGCCTTCATGAACCTTTAACCCCAAGTTTTGTCATCAAGAGAGTCCAGTCCACATGCTTTTCAGGGTATGAGAGTGAGTAAAGGAGTGAAATGTTCCAAGTCTTTTCTTTCGAGTAGTAAAGAATGTCTATGAGAGTATGAGCTTTGAAGACGAAGAGCAAGACAAGGAGCACCTGTATTAATGGTCCCCGTGTTCTTGCTCCCTTATTTGTCAGTGGTAATTACAAATTTATTAACCAGCAAGACGAAGAACCATCTCCATTGCTAAACTAATATAAGTTGAAAGAATGTCAAGAAAATGCAAAGTAAATAGCACATTCAAAAATGTTACGCAACTCACAGAGCATAATTACTGGTATATTCTTTATATCTGAAGTTACAGGGTGAAGACGAGGAAGCAAAAGCGTTAAATCTCTCAACTATTGTCACAAGCAGTTTATCTTCTCAAATCATACAGTTAGTGTACATACAATACTCGGATTGCTTTTTGTGTAACGAACTGGGGGCTTGCACGAACCCACTATAACTGGATAAAGAATTACTAAGAAACTAATAAAAAAGGCTATGGAAGCAACTGCAGAAGGCCAAAAAACCCTACAAATTTTCCAAAAGCAAGCAGAAAAAATAATGGACTTCATTAACACGGGGAAGGCATACGATTTGGCAAGATCAAGGTTGAAGACTTCTTCTGCAGCTTCCCTTTCAGTTGTCTGATCTTTGCATCTACCCTTGCTGTGAACCCAATCTTGGTTTCTTGTCTTGCCTTGGATCGTTCCCTTCTCCACATGTGTTGATCCTTAACATCCTTCTTATAGTACTTGATTTCTTGGATGATATGATGATCCATCGGATTGAAACATCTTTGGAATGATATGTGAGCAAGGTAGGGCAGAATACATGCGACTGTTACCAAGAGGATGGTACACCAGTAGATAGGTGCTGGACCAAGAGCTTCAACTAAAATTTTGTGGGCATCCTCTGAATAATATGGAGGCAACATCCCAAAAAGTAATAGAAACAAGTACCAAGTGGCGACGCTTCCCCAGACAAAGAGGTGTTGTATCCATGTAAAGTGGCTCATTGTGAGCGCAATCTGGCAGTTTACAGCACAGATTATGCAAGAGAACATAGTAGCACCCATGGCAGCCATATCAGCAGTTTGGCCTTCAGCGCGGAATGCTTGGTTATAAAAGATCATGATATTGAGGATAAAAATGACGAGAGAGGTATAGAGACCATTACCCATCCACCCAAGTATTCTATACCAATCAAAAAACAAATTTTTAGGCCCTTGCTGATACAATGCTGGGAACTGCAGAATGAAGAAATAACATTATTATCATGGCAGAGAGATAACTGGTAAATGGGGAAAGTTGCATAAAAATAGCCAAGTGATTAATGGGACAAACCTGTAAGCAGACCTCAGAAGACACATCTTGTTCGAAAACTCCAAGTGATATGACAGGCAATGAGGTAAGAATGACATTGAACAATAGCATGTACCAGTCATTGTAAACTGATTGCCCAGAAAAGGCTGTGAATGCCTCAAAGTAGAAAAGGGTAAGGCCGAATGCTATATTTTTGTAGAAAAAATAGCAAATCTGAAAGCAAAAGAACCCATTTAATGAAACAAACAAAAAGAGATCAACTAAGCATGCGGCGCGCACATGTCAGTGCAGTGGGTACAAAAATACAAATGATAAAGGGAAATATGAGATAGTCTCTTGATTATTACAGTCTCTTGATTATTACCATCTGAGCAATTCTCTTGTAGCACCAGTGTCCATGGACTACTAAAAGTCTTTCAAGAAAACGAAACTGGGAAATAGAAAAATCACTTGCCATCACAGCCTGTAAATCCATTAGAAAACTCATAAGCTTCACTGGAATATTAAGAAGCTTGCATGTATAAGTAAAACTTGATGCTCTGTTTCTTCACTAGACAACCACAAGAAGTTATGAGAAAGTGGTGAAATTGGAAGGCAGAAAATAAAATAAAAGCTCAGCATAATATTTTGATCTCAGTTCCAATTTAAGACTAAAGATGGAAGACAAGTATTATGTCACACGTGTCCAACCCAATTTCAATATCTGCAAGACATGAAATTTGGAAACTGCAAAAACAAAAGTTACAGATACTGCCCAGAAACAGCTGGAAATAACAGCAAGCAAACATAGAATGTCTCCAAGTTTTCTTCTCAGAGAAAAAGGCAATATCATTTTGTAGATGCTGCATGCCGAAGGAATCATTTAGACATGTTACCAACCTGCATGCCTTCCACCCCACTGATACCAACTCCAATGTCAGCTTCTTGAATCATCCCAACATCGTTTGCACCATCACCTATCGCTAACGTGGTTTTTCCAGTTCCTTCCTTCACTAATCTTGTTACCTATATCAGCAGATTGAATAAATTAAAATACAACAAAGAGATGTGTATTTCTTTGTATAGGCATTGTCAGTTTGATGATTCAAGACAAGAAAATACAATCTGGAAGAAAGTCCACTGATTAAGGTAAAAAATCCATACTAGTGCCTTCTGCTTGGGAGATACACGACAGCATATGACAGATGCACAGACAACAGCCAACGCTAAGAACTGATGCTTCATATCATCCTCTAGAGCATAGGATAGGGTTTTTCCATCAATAATTAATGCAAATGCAGCATGCGGATCCTTTTCCAGCTTGACCATTTGAGAGGCATTGGTGATTTGCATCAAAATGTTCTCTTTCACAGCCTGTGTGATGATGAATAGCAAAAATCTCAGGCATGAAAGGAAATCAAGTCCCTAAAAGGAAAATGCTGTACTCTTTCACCTAGTATTTCACCTGCTTTGATTCCTGGGCTACTGCATCTGAGTTCATTACAGTTATGAAGATCTGCTTCATGCCCTGACGGAGTAAACTACATGAAAAGCTGCATCATGCACAAGCAGAAATTTATAGCTTCTGAAATAAAGTAAACATAGATTACAAAGAAACTTGTATGTAGAATCTTAAGAGGCAAACCCTATGTTGATTGCAGTTTCCATCTTATCCCCTGTCAAAACCCAAATCTTGAGACCAGCTTGTGCAAGTTTGTCTATGCACTGGGGCACCTTGAGAGAAAAAAAATGGAAATAAGCAGAAACAAAACAAAAAGGAACATCTTAATTATGTCTCTAAGACAATCTTATCATGTACCCCTTTTTGCAATTTGTCTTCCACTGCAGTAGCACCAACAAGAATCAGATCCTTTTCCATCATATCTGCAACTCGCTCAAGCATTGCTTCTCTGTCAGCACTAATAGAAGTTTTGGCTTTGATAAACTCATTGTTCCATGCTGAATACTCGGACTCATCAAGCTTTTTATAAGCAAGTGCCAATGTACGCAACCCAACTTCTCCGTAGTCATTCAAATGCTTAGCAGTGGTTGTTTCATACATTCTTCCATTCTTTGATAATCTATCAAATATTATACTGCATAATTCAAGCAGGAGAAAGCATTACAATGCAATAAATTACTTCTTTTTTCCCCTAAATTTCCTATTAAGGCCACAGGAGAAGGTTCTGGATGCTTTAACAATCGATTGCTAAAGATTAGAAAAGACCAAGTAAGAGACAGTTGCAGGCCTAACCTATCAGCACCTTTGCACAGGAGTAGAATTTGACCATCCTCATCCCGCACGATGACAGACATTCGCTTCCTTTGGCTTGTAAATTCCAACAAATTGAGAATTTTGAACTCTCTGCAAGATTCCCAGGATACATTTAAGATGTTAAGATACCTTTTATTAAAGTGATGGAAAAAAGGCATATATAAACAGGGAATTGTCAATTTGCAACCTCACCTTTCAATCAATTGTCCTGGGTGTGCATATTTTTCACGAATAAACACACTTGATTGAGTTCGTTTACAAAATTCAAAACCAAATTCTCTTGCCGCAGCAAGAAAGGCCGCTTCATCAGGTGACTCTGCTTCATAAGTAAACATACCAGTCTCTTCATTCAGCTCAGGAACAGCTGTCTGACAAATTGCTAGTATCCTGAAAAATAGCAAAATGACCTCTGTATTGGGCTCTTTCAACCAATTTCCATTCATGAGCTTGTTGTCCTCAAAACTAAATCCCTTTATTGCTGGCTTCTGATCATTTTCACCTTTAGAAGTAATAACACTCTCAAGTTCAATTTCTGGACCTCCTCTGCTATCCTCCCATGAATTATGTGCACTTTTTCTATACCTCGAACCATTAGTTATTTGTGTATCCTGCTCCTCAAGATCCATAGCCATCTGTTTTGCTGCAGCAAGTTCAACTTCACTTGAACGTACACCATATGCAGTACCAGCAATGGAACATTTCAGAAAATCCATCTGATTACAGGTCAAGGTGCCAGTCTTATCAGAGAGGATCGTGTCAACCTGACCTAACTCCTCGTTTAAGTTTGATGTTCGTGCTTGAGCAGTATTGCCGGATTCTTCATCATACATCTGTATGTCTTGGTTAATGAACCTTGCTTGAAACACCTTCACAATCTCAATTGAGACATAGAGAGAAATGGGTATTAAATACCCATAAAGGATGAGGGCAGTGACGAGATGAGCTAGTCCTGACTTGCTGGGCTGATCAGGGTTATAGAGACTATCATTATCAGGATTCCTGGGTTGCATGTACCACCAGTCTGGCATTTGAAGCTTTATCTTCACAGCAAAGCCAATTGAGCTAATGGATGAAATCAGTAAAAGAAGGCTGAGAAGGATGTATATAATTTTGTCCATTTTTTTCTCTATTTTGCTCCTTTTTGAAGGAGACTTTGTTGAGTTCTGCATGACTTTGCTATCAAAACCAGTGAATATCACAACTCCATATACATAAGCTGTATTCCTGAGCTTTGAATCTCTAAGAAGAATCTGACTAGGATCAAGAGGATAAACTTGTCGTTCATACTCAAAATTACCAATAAACGTGTAAAGACTGGGGTTTGGATCTTCACACTTTATTATTCCTGTAAAGTTCTTGAAAGCCTCATCATCCTCCAAAGGCAAGGTTACCTCCAACGATCTCTTAACCTTCAAGTTTGTCTCACCATCTAAGTTCATAGTCTCCACATAGGATACCCCATCATCATAACTTGCTGACAATAGAAGCAAATCTGCAGGGAAAAACTGGTCTTTTTCCACTTTCACCACATCACCAACCTGAATCTTCTGCCATGGCTTATAACCAAAAACCCCATCCCCTTTATGAACACTAGCTTTCCGACTATTAACCTTCATATCCTGCGCAAACCTATGCCAATCTTCTAGAGCTTCTTTTAACATACTAATACCGACAACAAAAGCCAATGGTGCAATCATGCTCACAGGAGAGAATGGGGCAACAGCTGTAAGTGAAAGACCTGCGGCCACTAGGAAGTAGAAATTAGCAACCCGATGGAACTGCTCAAACAGAGCCTTGGGCAAGAATGTGACTATATTATACTTGGTGGTAGATATATAATTTGAACAATATTTCAAGGGTTTTTTCAGGTGCCTATCAGGTCGGTTGCAATGAACAATTCTGGAGAACCCAGGCCCTGACAATGGATGTGGCCCCTCGTTGTTGTTGGCATTTGGCCTTAAGCAAGAGAATGGGTGGAGATGGCTCCGCCGGAGCCTTGCTCTTATCCTTCCCCGTGTCATCTCTCAAAACTTGATCTCAAAAACACTTAAAGGTGATTCAATATACCAAAGAGAACAACCCCCAAAATCCAGATACCAATTGGTCTTTGCTTATAGGCAATTCCTTCTTCTAAGGCCTAATTTAACAAACAAAGTGTAGGAAATCAGCTGCAAAGCAGATGCATTGGACAACTTGCAACAGTACATAACATCATTGTTGTAACTCAGCTCCAATATAAAAGAATCATACTTCATTCGTTAGAATTCAAAAACACCACATCCCATAAAGGGCAATCATATTCAAATATGGATTCGTCAAATATTTTATCCCCAGACTTTGCAAATTTGAAACCCCAAAGGAAATGAATGAATATTCACACAAACATAAGGATACACATAAGAACTAATCCACATTCATTTAAAGCTAGGAAATTTACAGAAGATCTAAAAAATTGACCACGAACACTCAAAAAAGATAACAATTATTAGGAAATCTTCCAGCTACAAAAGAACAATCTTTGACACAGGCACAACCTTAAACTCCACAAGAAACGAAATCCAAAAACAAAAAAGAGAAGCCAATGATCTTCGAGAAGGTTACAGAAAGAAAAGGCCAATAAACAAGAAACAAGGAAATCAAGAACCCCGAGAGGAAAATAAAAAAAGGGTACCTGGAATCAGGAGGCAGGTCCATCTTTAGCAAAAATGACAATGACCCATTTGAGCAGGTGCATAAGCAAACCTGGAGCTAAATAGTTGCAGATCAAGAAAGAAGGGGAGAGAGTGTTAAGAGGTAGAGAAAAGAAAGGTTGTTTAAGAGAGAGGAACAATAATTTGTTGTTTCTATCAAATAAGAAAGAGAGAAAAGGAAAGGAAAATAGGCTCTCCTTTGGAAAATCGGGAAGAACAAACCAATGAATTCTGGGACAGAGCAGCTACTTCTCTCTCTTCTCTCTTTTTTCTTTGTTTTTTCTCAGGAAACGAATCAGTAATCACTTGTATTAATTTAATTTTCTCTGGTTTTTAATTGCTGGTTTATTTATTTTAGGGAGGGACAGAAATTAATGTTTGGTTTATTATTATTATTATGGGGTATTAAAAAATGACCTGGCAATGCAAACGCAGGGGAGAGAGAGAGAGTCATTTGAACCTGGGGACCCACAATTTCCAAGGTGGCATGTCCTCAAAATTGTAGCCGTCTTCTTCTTCCTTGGCGGTAGAGCAGGGGTCAAATGGCATAAAAATTAAAAAAAAAACTAGAAATGTTTCGTTGATGTTTGACAAATGGACAGACTCCTTTATTAAAATGAACCGGCAATTTTAATTTCAAGTTTATTATAAGCAATTTTCATCTTTTTTTTATCCTTTATTTTTTTTATTATTAATATAAATATCTAGATCAACTTATACATCCCTTAACTAATTTTATAAATTCTAAAATAAACCTCCAATAATTTTAAAAAAACTCAAATTCATGATCATTAAAAAAACAAATTAAATCTAATTAGTTAAACTATTCCTAAAATATTTTTTTTATTTTTATTATGATGAGAATTAATACAATGCGGTCCAAACAAATTAAATCTGTACATTTATCTCAACTAGCAGTTTAGTGAAGAGATTTTTCAGAGATTATTACTTATTTTAATTTCATGCTTCCATAATAATAATAATAATAATAATAATAATAATATTACTGCATCTTCTCGGACACGCTCAAATTTTATACAATTTTCACATGAATTAAAAAAATTTAAAAAAATATTATAAAAAATATATTATTTTTTTCTCTATCAGCTTATTAAAATTATATTTGCCGTTTTATGATGGCATTATAGTGCCACAAAATACTGGTGTCCTCTCCTTCCTTTTAAAATGGTCTGCCTCGTCCCTGTGAAAAAACAACAGTGCGTCATTTAGTCGATTGCTAAAAATTATCATGTTAAGCAAATATAATCTGATAAAATATACTAAAATATTTAAATCATAACATTTCAAATAAAAAAATAATAGTTATATTAAAAAACTAATTATTGAATCACATATAATTTTTTTAATATTTAAAATATCATAACATGTTACTAGATGCTACATTTAATAATATAGATCAACTCACAAACATCAAGGACACATTACATATTTCAAATGGATCCATCATAAGATTCAAAGCAAAGATATTAGAAGAAGCATTGAATTGACTGATTGAGTAAGTTTCGGTCATGGGCTGAACTTAAGGGATTCTTTAAAGCATCAAGAGAAGATCTTAATACATTTAATTTATGTGCAAGAAGGACTCCATTCACCCTTCTACAGGACATGAAGTTTTGACAACAAAGTTGTCAATTTTGTATCAGTTTCAGCTAGTCTTATTTTGTGATTTTTCCATGTATTTTGTAGATTCCTAACTAATTTTGGATTTTCTATTATGTGTGACAATATTAATTATTTTCTTTAAATATTATGACTTATTATTTTTATTTTATTTTCTTGTCAAAAGAGGAGAAAACACAACAAAGAAAACAAAGAAATCTAATCTGACTTAGGAAACACATGTGGTGGCAAAGTTTCATTATTGTGCAAGGAGAATAATTCAGCAACTTAACTGTATTTTCTAGTATTGGAAGGATACCAATAGGCGGTAAAGAAAAGCATTAAAGATAACATCTTTTTCCTTCCAAAAGAATGGTAAATACAGGGTTGGGATCAAAATCTTGTTCTAACTTGAAAACCTAAAGGATGACAACTTCTCTTTTAATTCCTAGGATTATTGCGCAGCATTATAAGTTATAAATAAGTCTTGTATCAGACCTACAATGTTTTTCTTTTCTTCTTCTTTTTTCACAACAGAACAAAACTTAGTCTTATAAGCTTTAATTTTATTTTGTTAGCTACAACTCAAAGCTTATTTGGGCCTAATTAATACTTTGTTTTTAACTAGGATCCAAGACTTGTTTGGATTAGGATTTAAGCTTTACTAGTAAAGTTTTTGGGTTAGTTTTTGTAAGTGGGTCAATTCAGCTCACAAGAGTAGATTCATTAGAGTTAATTTCTCAAAACTATTTAAACACATGTAAAGCCTAAATTTCAGCACCTTTGATGAATAATACTTGTGAACTTTTCATTTTAACGTGTAAGAGAGATTCTTGTATTTTTTGGTTTTTGGATGAACTAAATCTGACTTATCAAAGATTAATTGGCTTTTGACGTCATTCGACTTTATTTCAATAATGTTGGTGTCTTGAGGCGAGTTTCTATTGTGTCACACAACTATCAGACCTCTTTTGGCTTTTTGAGATCATATCTCAATCTTAATTGTGGGTTATATGACCACATGATTACAAGGTTTGCATAACTTGATCTTCAAATATAAACAATCAGTTTATTGAATTAATAACAATTTAAATTGTTTAATTTATCTAATTTTATTTTAATTATAATTATGATTTATACTTGAACTAGCTTATTAGAAACCAAATAGATCACAACATTAAGAATTATTGGTAAAAAATTAAATTATGGTGATTAATCAAGTATAAATTAATTATAAATAAGTTTCTGAAATTAAACACTAGAGTGTAATTAATACAAGAGACTATAATTATAGATCTAAAAAATTAATACAAGTGATTAATAAAATCATTATATTAACATTAACAAAAACAAAAAACAAAAAAAAATATGGTGTTTTTATTGTGCATTACCTCACAAAAATATTATTCATTGCAATAATATGTTTTTTAATCTATGTTTTTTTTTTAAATCATCATTACAAAACATTATTCGTTACAATGGTCTTTTTTTAATATTTTTTTATTTTATCTTTCAAAATCTGATTTATTGAAGATTGGATTTCATGATTTGTTGTAATTTTCTTTCTATGTGGTTATCTCAGTCTCATATTCCATGTCATAAGTTTGGTGGGTTAATTTGGTTGACTCAATTTTTTTGTCTCTTTTTTTAATTGATATTTTTTCAGTTTCATCCTTTAATATTGAGTTAATTATGAATTAGACTTTATCATTTGTTTTATTTTATTTTTTATAAGGTTATCCTAGTCTCATGACCCGAGTCACGGGTTTTGCGAGCTAACTCGAGTAGACCCATGCCGTTTTATTGTGTTTTTTTAGATTTTTTTTTTAATTTCATCATTCAACAATGAGTTTATTGGAAACTTGTTCGATTTTCTTTCTATGAGGTTATCACAGTCTCATGACTAGAGTCATGAGCTTGGTAGATTAACCTAGAGTGACTTAAGTTTCTTTTTTTTTAGTTTACTTTCTATGAGGCTATCCCAATCTCATGACCCGAGTCATGGGTTTGGTTGATTAACACGAGTTGAATCAGGTTGTTTTTTTGTGTCCTTTTTTAAAATTGATTTTCTTTTAATTTCTTCATTCAACACTGGGTTGATTGAAAATTAGATTTCATAATTTATTTTGATTTATTTTATATAGAGTTATCATGCCTCATAACTCAAGTTGTGAATTTGACAGGTTAACTTGAACTGGCTTGGGACATATTTTGTCATTTTCTTAATTAATTATTTTTTTAATTTCATCTTTTAATATTGGGTTGAATGAGAATTAAGTTTCATAATTTGTTTTGA
>Ga0325414_1000519_pt1 | contig 31836 bp, 21 predicted proteins | sample PopdelMetagenome_8_FD_206183 | JGI IMG/M metagenome (GOLD analysis project Ga0325414, IMG submission 206183) | Populus deltoides microbial communities from Bellville, Georgia, United States - Leaf-PdKOR-R3 | ecosystem: Host-associated > Plants > Phyllosphere > Phylloplane/Leaf | place: USA... | reverse complement strand
TCCTAAAAGGAGAAATAGCCTTGCATGAAATCTTCAAGCTCTGACTTAGAGGAGCTAAATTGCTGATATAAAAACTTGGATGTCGGTTTAGATGCTTCGGAATGTAATTTGGACTTGTTTCTTCACAAAACCTGTTTGCTGGCAGAATTCAGTTGTTATCTTTGAAAAATCATATCTCCCTCATATGACATCATTTTTGGCTGAAATTTGTTGTGTTGATAGGTATTTAAGTCAGGAATCCACGAAAATTGAGTTGCATTCATTGGACTTCTGTAGCTCCAGATATTAAATTTTGAATGGCCAAAGGTCAACACTGGCAGAATGCGAGATTTGGCTTTATAGGATGTGATTTCCATGATCTTTCTCTTTTTATTTTTCTTTCATTACATTTCCAAAAAGGTATGGATGTTAGCTTTTTAGTGCCACTGGAATCACTTCATTTCGAGCTCTAGAACTCACGCTCTGCACAAAACATTGACTGAATGTCAAATCTGCCAATTACCTCCAATTTACTCTCTTTTGCATCTTTCATCCAAAAGTGCCTTCAAAACATAAAACAAAGAATATCAAGGCATTTTATATATAAAACATGGACAAAACATTAGGTAGATGTGGGTGAAACTATCGAATAATATAGTTACATCAAGTTGTTTAATGGTTAGGTTTAGTTATACATCGGATCTATTAACTAATCAACATAAGAAAAGATAGATATTCAAAGTATAAATTAACGTTTTGTTTCTATGATCAGTTTTGATTTCTGTAGGTGGATGTTTACTTGCATCCAATGTTTGTTCTCTTGATAATTTTCTTATTTTATTTAATATTGCTTAATAGTTTTCTATTTTCTTTTGCTTTAGCCTAGATAACGTCCAACCCCCCCCCAAATTGCATATCATCTAGCATAAAAATATGACTTGAACCTTCCTCGTGGGATCGACCCCTTGCTTGCTCTATATTATCTTGTGTGCTGTGTTTTAAGCTAGTGTAATTAATTTGTGTGACTGCAACATCGCAACAAATTTTGGTGCCATTGCTGGGGAGGTGATTTTAGTTGATTCTTATGCTGTGATTTTTATTTGCTGTAATTGTTATTTATTTTGTTGAAAAAACAGAGATATTTTTGCTTGCGGCAATACTGTACAGTATGGTATAGTTGATGTTGAAAACCAATTTTTTGGTGGAATTAGGTATCACCCTTTTGTTTTGTAAAGGGAAACGATGTTATGAAAAAGACTAGTACCATTGGCCAATAGCCCCCACCCTATTAAGGCCAATTTCCACAGTTTTTTAGGGTTTTTAGGCACTTTTAGTTTTCTAGCGTAGGATTTTCGTTTAATTTACATTGTTTTCAATCTCTTGTATGGCCAGTTTCTTTTGAGTTTCCTTGACCTTTTATTCATGTAATCCGTTCTACTAACCAAAGACAAGTGCAGGTAGATCTAGAAATAGAAAACACTTTACGCAGTTTACGAACGAAAGCTTGTGTCAGCTCCATGGCTATTGCACGACAATAAACACTCAAGGAGCTTGCTGCTCCTAATATGAAGAATCAACCATTGTGCATAAACATCAATAACAATGTCAACTTCGAGCTCAAGTTTGGTTTTATACATTTGCTACCAACATTTAATGGACTTGTAGGAGAAGATCCTCATACTCATCTCAAGGAGTTCCATATGGTTTGCGTTGACATGAAACCGAATGGAGTTGATGAAGAACATGTTAAGTTGAAAGCTTTCCCTTTCTCTCTAAAAGGGGCAGCAAAGGCATGGCTTTTCTCTATTCTCCCAAGGTCCATTGGAACTTGGAATGCTATAAAGAAGATTTTCCTTGAGAAGTATTTCCCAGCATCTCAAGTTGCCAACATAGAGAATAAATATGTGGGATTCAACAATCTCATGGGGAGACACTCTCAGAGTTTTGGGAAAGATTTAAGCAACTGTGCATTCAATGCCCTCATCATCAAATACCCGATCAGCTGCTCATTCAATATATATGAAGGACTGATGCCTACTGACCGTAGTATCATTGATGCGGCAAGTGGAGGGGTATTGGTAGATAAGACACCCGAGGCTGCACACCAATTGAACTCAAATATGGCAGCCAACTCAAAACAATTTGGCACACATGGAGACTTCCCAAGCAAATAAGTAAATGAGGTAAGGATTTCTAACCTTGAGAATAAAGTTAATTATCTTACTTCTCTTGTGTGTTCTTTAGCTTGTGGAAATGTACAGCAGGTGAAAGTTTTTACCATATGCTATTTACAAGGACATGCTTCGGATATGTGCCTAACAATGTAAGAAGATTACATTGAACAAGCTGATGCAGTTGATGGAGTATTCAATAGACAACCTCAGCGTAAGTATGATCCATTTTCCAACACATAAAATCCCGGATGGAGAGATCATCCCAACTTGTGCTATGGAAACCCACCTCAACAAGGCGATCATAGTCGACAGTTCTATCCCTATGGATTTCAGCCCCAACAGAATTATTAATAGGAAACAAGGTCAAGTGATGATCTTTGTGAGATGATAAAAACTTTGGCTTCTAACACTGTGACTTTGCAACAAAATGTCATGTCTTTTCAATAGGAAACAAGGTCAAGTATTCATAACTTGGAGAAGTAAATGGGGCAACTAGCTTCAAGTGTAGGGAAATTGGAAGCACAGAAGATAAGGAAAATTGCCCTCCCAAGCATTGAATCCAAAAGAGAATGTTAATGCGATCATGCTGCTGATTAGTACTTAAAAGTGCATTTTTATCAAGGTTTTATATCATTATTTTGCACTTGAAGTATCAATAACTCCTTAACTAGAGCATGTTTTGTAATAACATGTCTAATAATATAAGATACCTTTAATTTATGATAAATGTTCATCTTAAATGCAAGCCTATCACATAAATCAAAGGATTGATTGATGATTTTCGCTACTAAAATTGAGAAGACAAAGAGAGGGCTAAGCTTAGAAAAGAGATATTGGTTCAGTCCAAACTGGAACACCATTCGGTTATTGGATCATAACAAGAGCTGTAGAACTTGGATTTAGGTCTCGTTTATATGTATGGAAAGCTAAGACATAAGCTTAAAACTTTCATGAAGAGACTAAGATTTAAAAGTGTAATTTTCGAGTTCAAATGATAGCAACAATGAAGACGTTGGAATCTATCTTGCAACCTAGACACTGTTTAGTGTTCAGCCTATATCTCGAGTTTTAGAAGTCCAAATGCGCAATTATTGTTTTGTTGGAAAGCTGAGATAATTTCCCAAAACATTCATGAAGACGATCTGTTCAAATTCGGATGTTAGCAATGACATATTGTTCAGACAAGAAGGTAAGGATTATCACCAAGTCAAGATGTGGCCACCCATTCAACAATTAGTCATCAAATCAATAGTTTTGAATTTTGGCCTATAAAAGGAGGCATTTGCCATGCATTTAGACATCTTGGTTGTTCAGATCAAGATCTTGCTCTTTCTCTCTTTCTTTGTATTTTGTAATGTTCAAGTTTTATTTTATGTTATATTAATCACTTGTTTATGCTTTTCATTTCCTTTCCTTTACTTAGTTAACTTATATCTTATTTATGTTCTTATCTTGTTTATTTATGTTTCTCTCTTTCATTATGTTTAGTTAAGGTGAAAAGGTTACACTAATGATGTAAGAATAAGTATAGTGTAAACTCAACATGGACTTTAATGTTTGATACTAACATGTTTTGTATTTGTAATCTTATTCACTCTTAATACTTTGCTTGTTAAATGGTTAATTTAGATTTGTGTTGTATAACCCTTGGTACAACAAATACTTTGCAATTTCATAGCCTACTGTATGGTATAACCGACACTTGTGCTATGAAAGAAACTTGATTTGTTGTTAACATAAATTAACATCATGAATACCTGACAACATTTACAAGTATTAGCATTTTTGAATAAGATAACTAATGTAATCATGTTAACAATTTATAATCCGATTGGAACCTCCTTTGTGTGTGGTTTCCAGTTGAGTAATAAAAAGAGTTTATACCAAACTTATTTGAAATACTATTAGTGGATCCTCTAACCTTGACAATTATTTTATCCTTGTTTAAGCCTTACATCAATATCCCATAAAATTCTCATAAACTCTTTGTTTTATTAAATATATATATTATTTGTAATTTATATAGTTCACCTCCCTATGGTTCGACCCTAGTCTTGCCGGGTTATTTATTACTTCGACACTCCTACACTTAGGATAAGACATCAATCTTTTGATCGTGTCAGCTGTGAAGTGGGAAAGAACTTGAAGAGCAAAGGTCGAAACAAATTGAGATGGAGGAAGAAGAAGAGATATAAACCAAATTGAGTACAAAGAAGAAACATCCTCCTCCTTCCCAAATTGAAACAATGACCGTAACTCCGAATGTAAGTCCTAACTCAATGAATTCCAGTTTTAAAAACATTCCTCCCTTTCTTGTGAGTTCTTCTAGGTCAAAGAAAGAGGACAAAGAAAAAGAGATTTTAGAGGTTTTCAAGAAAGTGAAACTCAACATTTCTTTGATTGATGCTATCTAGTAAATTCTCAAGTATATCAAATTCTTGAAGGAATTGTGTACCACCAAGAGAGCCTACAAGCTTAAAGGCCACAAAATGGTAAGTATGGGTGAAGTTGTATATGTTGTTGTTCAAAAGAATATACCTTTGAAGCAAAAAGACCTAGGTGCGTTTACTATCCCATGTGTTATTGATAATGCTAGTTTTAAAAGGGCCTTCAACATTATATTCTTTGATTGTGCATTCTTTCAATGATATGTATCTCTAGAACTTGCTTCATATTTTGTTGAGATTACATTCACATTACATGTGTATATTAAGATGATAAAGGCATTAATTAGGAATTTTAACCACTTGAGCCAAAAAGCCAACCTATAGCATATTATCCTTAGTGAGCTCGTTTTGATCTTGTTTATCTTTTCTTTGCTTTATCCATGTGTAAACCTTAACTTTTTATATGTTTTCCTTTTCCCCTGGCCAAGGATTAGTAGAGCATGTATTTGTTGATATCTCATGGGATTATTGTTGGAAATTATGTGGAAAAAAAATGATGCTTGATGAAAAGATAGGCAAAGTTGTCAAAGGTGAAAAAAAAACAAAAAAAAAACAAAAAAAGAAAAGAAAAGTGTTCCTTTGTTTTCTTAAGATTCTATGTTGATGGGGCTTGAAATCAAAAAAAGTTAAGCATTGGTGCTTAAAGATGGAAAATTTGTGTGCTTTTATTTTTTTAAAAATAATTTTTTAGAATGCTCTACTTCCTTTGGTTTTAACCTTTTCTTTTTCTTTCTTTTACCTCACCTTAACCATAGCCCCATTACAACAAAAAAATAAGACATTTTGATTCATGCATTGCTTGTAAGATTTTAGTAATGGAGAAGAGATTTAAGAGCAAGCTTATGGTAGAATATATTCATTGATTGAATTTCAGAGATTTAAATACATAAGCCTTAAACACGTGAGTGTTGGAGTGTATATCAATGAGAGGACCTATCACTTTGGCTGTCATAAATTTCATTTAAATCTCAATGATCAATTGAGTTTTGAAGTTTGTATGTAAATAAATTCATGAAAATCTGTACTCTTTATCATTCTTAATTGTATTCTTGTTATAATGCATATATTCTTGGACATTGATGGGAGATTAGAAGATTAGTCATAGTGATTTAATTTAATTTATTTTCAATTTGATTTTATCTATCCTTTCTCGAGGATGAGGAAGAGCCAAGTGTGGGGGTATTTGATGCAACCATATTATTCGATAGTTTCACCCACATTTAACTAATGTTTTTCCTATATTTTATATATAAAATGCCTTGATATTTTTTGTTTAATGTTTTGAAAGCACTTTTGGATGAAAGATGCAAAAGGGAGTAAATTGGAGGTAATTGGCAGATTTGACCTTTAGTTGATATTTTGTGCAGAGTGTATGCTCTAAAGGTCAATATAAAGTGATTCTAGTGGCATTAAAAAGCTAACATTCATACCTTTCTAGACATCTAAGGTAAGAAAATAAAATAAGAAAGAGCATGGAAATCACAGCCTTCAAAGTCAAATCTCGCAATATGTTAGTATTGACCTTTGGCCATTCCGACTTGCATATCTTGAGCTACAGAAGTCCATTTAATATAAACTCAATTTTGTTGGATTCATGACTTAAAGAGCTATCCATGTACCAAATTTCAGCCAAATATGATCTCATATGAGAGAGATATGATATTTATAACATGACAAATGAATTCTACCAACAAACAGGTTTTGTGAAGAAATGAGTCCAAATTATGTCCCTAAGCATCCAAACCAACATCCATGTTTTTATTTCAGCAATTTAGCTCCTCTAAGTCAAAGCTTGAAGAATTCATGCAAGGCTAATTCTCTGTTTTTTTTTTTGGAAAATAGTTATTGAAGTACTTAAATGTAAATTGTCTACTTAGAGGAGGACTATTATGTAAAATAGAGACTAGGGTTTCCTAAGATATAAAAAGAATGAGAAAGGAGAAGGGATGCAGTCAGCCAAGAGAGAAAAAACATCCCATCTCCTCCACAAACCTGAAATCATGTTTTCTTCTCGGTTTTTAATTAGTTGTTCAACAAACATGCAATGCTAAACTCTTTTTCTTGATGCAAGGATACAAAAACCTTCAGATTTCACGAACTATGAGATTTATTCTACCTTTTTCTTTTAGTTTATATGATGAATGAATATGTTTATTCTCCTATGCTTATTTCTTATGATTGTTTATTTTAATTGCTAGAGCAGACTCTAAGTTATTATTGTGAACAATCTACTGCTAAGTTTGCTATCAAAACCGGAGTTGTGGTATATAAACTTGTGAAGCAATCGAGATTAATAATTATGGCGGATCTAGATTAGTAATCTTAGGGAGAGTGACACTATCAAAAGAGTTGATGTCTTATCCCAAGTACATGAGTGTTAAAGTAATAAATAACCCGGCAAGACTGGGGTAGAACCATAAGGAGGTCAACTATATAAATTAAAAATAATATATATATTTTCACAAAGAGTTAAAAAGATATTTAAGATGTGAGATTAATGTGAGGATTAAACAATGATAAAAACAGATGTCAAGGTTAGAGGATCTACTAATGGTATTAGAAATAAGTATAGTATAAACTCTTTTTATTACTCAACTGGAAACCACACACAAAGGAGGTTCCAATAGGATGATTTATCCTTAATAGTTCATTATAAATTTTTAACATGATCATATTAATTATCTTATTTTAGCAACACCATACTTATAAATTTTTAACATAACCAATCAAGTTCCTATCATAACAACGATGTTGGCCGAAGATTATGAAGGATCAAGTATTTGATGTACCAAGTGTTATACAACACAAATTTAGATTAACCATTAAACAAGTAAGATATTAAGAATTGATAAGATAAAAATGATAAGACATGTTAACAGCAAGTTTTCTTGGATATAAATATTGAAGTTCATATTGAGTTTATATTATACTTATTCTAACACCATTAGTGAAACCTTTTCACCTTGACATAATTAACTTAACTAAACATAATAAAGAAGAAGAACATAAATAAATAAGATAAGAACATAATTATGATATAAGTTAACTAAGAGTAGTAAAGGAAATGAAAAACATAAATAAGAGATTAATGAAAATATAACATGAAAGAAAACTTGAACATTACAAAGAGAGAGCAAGAAAATGATCTTGATCTGAAAACCAAGATGCCTAAATGTATGGCAAATGCCTCCTTTAATAGGCCAAAAAGAACTATTCATTTGGTAATTAACTATTGAATTAGTGGCCAACTAATGACTTAGTGGACTTGGTGGTTTAGGTATGGATTTGTTTTCTGGATGAAATGACATTTCCACAATTAGAATTCGGCAAAGTACTCTTCATGAAAGTTGTAGGAATTTCTATCAGCGTTCCACTGAAAGAAGAATGAGCTCATTTAGACTTCTAGAACACGAGATATGGATTGAACACTGAACATTGTCTGGGTTGCAGGACAGATTCAAACTTCTCTTTTGATGCTAAGATTTGGACTCCAAACGGCATAATTGAGTCTTGGACTCTTCATTAATGTTTTAGGCCTCTGTCTTAGCTTTTTAGCCATATAAACCAGACTGAAATCCAAGATCTACAGCTTCAAATATGACCTAATGACTGAATGGTGTTCCAGTTTGAATTGAACCAGCATCTCTTTTCTACACTTAACCCTTTCTTTGTCCTTTCACATTCAATAGTTACTCACATCAATCAATTCTTTGAATTGTGAGATATGCCTATATTTAAAATGAGCATTTACCATATATTAAAGCTATCTTATATTATCAAACTTGTTATTATAAAACATGCTTGAGTTAACGAATTTAATGATACTTTAAGTGTAATATGATGATATAAAGCCTTAATGAGAATGCACTTTTAAGTACTAATCAGAGAGCATTCAATTGATCAAATCAAACATGGACTGCGGACAATTATGGTGTATAGATTAATCAACCCATCTAGTTCTTAAGGCTGCCATTAAATTAAATTACTAGTGCGGATATTGTGGTTGTTTGATGGTTAGGATTAGTTATACAGCGGATCTGTTAACTAATCAACATAAGAAAAGATAGATATTCAGAGTATAAATTGACATTTCATTTCTATGATTAGTTATGATTTCTCTTGGTGGATGTTTACTTGCGACCAAGGTTTGTTTTCTTCATAATTTTCTGATTTTATTTAATTTTGCTTGATAGTTTTATGTTTTCTTTTGCTTTAGCCTAGATAACGTACAACCCCCTACCCCCAAAATGCATATCATCTAGCATAAAAAATCTGACTTGAACTTTTCTTATGGGATCGACCCCTTGCTTGCTCTATGCTATCTTATGTGTTGTGTTTTAAGCTAGGGTAATTAATTTGTACGATCGCAACATCATATCATATCTAGTTACACCAATCAGAGGAACCCATATTTTGTTTCCATAGCTCATTATACAAGTTGTGTAGTTCATCCATAATGCTTTCCATTTAAAGTTGTTTTTTAGTAATGCGACATATTTCTCTATCCATACTTTCTCGTCTAAGTTCTTCCAAGTCTCATCTATAGTAGTCTCTAATGATTAAAGGTCAAACCACCAACAATTATTGAAAATATCTCTTGATGTTTCGATATGACTAATAATCCATAAATGCAACATCGGGACACAACATCTCATGCTCCTTTTCCATGCATTATGCAATGGTTGAGCGATAGCATGGTTTCGGCCAAAATTGTAGCAGAAGGGTTGATTTAATCATGCTCATACTCCATGAATGCATTTGCAGCTTCTAAACTAATGACTCTGATTTCAGATAGGAATAAAACTAAACCAAATATGGCAAATGCCATTAACCTATATTGTTCGTCTCCCAATTTGCCTTTCTTAGCATTCTTCTTCATTCTAACTTCAATGCCTTTTTGTTTAACTCCTCCATCAGCTACCCTACACTGACTAATTTTTTCTAAGCTTTATAAATTGAATACCTCTGTAGTTGTGTCTTCAAATTTCCAATTGAGGTAGATCTTATGGCTATTATTTGGAAAATCCAAGATCCTTTCATACTCCTCCAAAGTAGGAGTCATATCGATGTTCTTGAAGGTAAAACACCTATAATTGGGATCCTAAAAATTCAATAGGGCTTTTATCGATGTCGTCTATACTATTAGTTGTGCAATTCTCCCATATTGCCTTTCAAAAAAAGTCTCATCGTCGTAACCCATAATAGGTAACAATTTCTTCAAGTCATTTACCACGTGGTTTATGTAACATCCTCATATCTGAGATAAATCAACGATCTCATGTTAACGCTTAAATAGAGTGATTAAATTTTTTTTCTATATCTATTCATGGTGTTTGTATTAAAGTCTACCAAAATTTCAACGGAGTCTCCCCTATACCGGGAGGTCCCAAGTTATCGACATATGACCTGTTTACACTTCTAATATACCGTATCTCCTAACTCAATTCAACCCAATCATCCTGGGTCTTAATCCTACAAACATCATCATTCATATCAACGACAATGTTTATGATATACATTGTACAACAATTATCATTATCAATGGATAAAGATATAAACATTCATACATGGAACATGGTCATACAAAGTACATAATTAAATTCATCTATTCCAGTTTAAACATCAATTATACAAATTGAGTTATAAAAAAGTTGTAATATTACCAAAATACAAGGGTATACTCCCTAGGACCTAAATTACAAAAAGTGAACCTAAGTTAGAATCTACTCCTGTCGTGCATGCGATGGTCTTGAAAATAAAATACATATTATTGAAATATGAATATCACAATAATAAAGAAATACAAATATCCAGCAATTTTAAAAAAAGCAAACATGCTTTCATATTTTATTCACTTATCCCTTTTGGTTGTCATTGAAAATTCTCTCTCTTTCAACTACTAAAAACCAATTCCTCTTCCATTATCAACCTCCATTCAAGATCTCATAAGATCATCCATGATTATTTTTGCTTAATATATTACCGATACCAATTTCACTATTATCATCATCACCCCGTAAGAGTCGATACAAGGTGATCCCCTTAACTGGGATCCTAACATACACTAAATGTATGCTAGTCAACACATGGTGATCCCTTACCCGGGATCCTAACATACACTATATGTATGCTAGTCAACACATGGTGATCCCCTTACTCGGGATCCTAACATATACTAAATGTATGCTAGTCAATACATCTTGATCTCCTTACCCGGGATCCTAACATACACTAAATGTATGCTAGCCAAACATGACGATCCCCTTACCCAGGATCCTAACATACACTAAATGTATGCTAGTTCATGCCCCAAATCACACTTCTCATATTTTCTTTGTCAACGATAATCTCATCACTTGGCAAATCACACAACAACTATTCACCTTGAATACACATACATGCAGAATACTATCTAAAATATTGACATCATTACGCAAACTTTCCTCCTTTCTCCTAATATCCAAAGTTCGGTAATTCACATCTCACATCAATAACATATTAAATCATAGAATTTAACTAGAAAGTATAGGTGCGGATCGCCTTCTTGCAATAGAAGTTCTACTCGTGCTCCCCTACTGCTGCTGTTGCACCACGCCTGTGGTCCCTCCAGCAAATCACAGGTTTATCTCATAAATTTTCCTCACTCAAGGATATGTTTTATAATAACCATATCAACAACCAATAAGTCTTTCTTTCAGTAATTTCTTAATATTTTATGTTTTCTCATTTCACCCATTAATATTGTCGTTTCTTTGTCCAACCACAGTTATCATTCCTTTCTTTATATTTGGACTGTTATTGTCCAACTGTTACTGTCTCGTTTTTTAATTGTTACTTTCTGACCTCTCCTCAGATTTTTAACTATATCTAGAGTTATAGAACTCCGATTCAAGCAAGATTAGTCTCGTTGGAAAGCTAAGACATAAGGCTACACGTTCTCTGAAGAAAAGAGAACCTGACTCTGCCTCTAAGACAATCAAAATTGCTCATCAACAAATATTTGGACTGTTACTGTCCAACTGTTACTGTCTCGTTTTTGAACTGTTACTGTCCAACTGTTACTGTCTCGTTTTTGAACTGTTACTGTCTGACCTATCCTTAGATTTTTAACTATATCTGGAGTTATAGAACTATGATTCAAGCGAGATTAGTCTAATTGAAAAGTTAAGACATAAGGCTACAAGTTCTCTGAAGAATGGAGAACCCAGTTCTGCCTCTAAGACAGTTAAAATTGCTTATCAACAAACATTTGGATTGTTACTGTCCAACTGTTACTGTCTCGCTTTTGAACTGTTACTGTCTAACCTCTCCTCGGATTTTTAACTGTATCTGGAGTTATAGAACTCCAATTCAAGCGAGATTAGTCTCGTCGGAAAGCTAAGACATGAGGTTACAAGATAAGAAAGGAGAACCCGATTCTACATCTAAGAAAGTCAAAATTGCTCACCAACAAACATTTGGACTGTTACTGTCCAACTGTTGTTGTTGAACTCTCCTTAGATTTTTAACTATATCTGTACTTATAGAACTTCGATTTAAGCGAGATTAGTCTAGTTGGAAAGCTAAAACATGAGGCTACAAGTTCTCTGAGAAAGGAGAACCCAGTTTTGCCTCTAAGAAAGTTAAAATTGCTCATCAACAAACTTTTGGATTGTTACTGTCTAACTATTACTATATCATTTTTAAACTATTATTGTGTGACCTCTCCTCAGATTTTTAACTATATCTGGATTTATAGAACTCTGATTCAAGCAAGATTAGTCTCGTTGTAAATCTAAGACATGAGGCTACAAGTTCTCTGAAGAAAAGAGAACCTGACTCTGCCTCTAAGAAAGTCAAAATTGGTCATCAACAAATATTTGGATTGTTACTGTCCAACTGTCACTGTCTTGTTTTTGAACTGTTACTAGTGACCTCTCCTCAGGTTTTTTAACTATATCTGCAGTTATAGAACTCTGATTCAAGCGAGATTAGTCTCATTGGAAAGCTAAGACATGAGGCTACAAGTTCTCCAAGAAAGGAGAACCCAGTTCTGCTTCTAAGACAGTCAAAATTGCTCATCAACAAACATTTAGATTGTTAATGTTTAATTGTTACTATGTGACCTCTCCTCAGATTTTTAACTATATCTGGAGTTATAGAACTTCGATTCAAGCGAGATTAGTCTCGTTGGAAAGCTAAGACATGAGGCTGTAAGTTCTTTGACTAAGGAGAACCCGGTTCTGCCTCTAAGAAAGTCAAAATTGCTCATCAACAAACATTTGAACTGTTACTGTTCAACTGTTACCGTCTCGTTTTTTAAACTGTTACTGTTAAACTCTCCTTAGATTTTTAACAATATCTATAGTTATAGAACTCCGATTCAAGCGAGATTAGCCTCGTTGGAAAGCTAAAACATGAGGCTACAAGTTCTCTGAAGAAAGGAGATCCCGACTCTGCCTCTAAGAAAGTCAAAATTGGTCATCAACAAATATTTGGATTGTTACTATCCAACTATTACTGTCTTGTTTTTGAACTGTTACTGTTGACCTCTCCTCATATTTTTAACTATATCTGGAGTTATAGAACTATGATTAAAGCAAAAATAGTCTCCTTGGAAAGCTAAGACATGAGGCTACAAGTTCTCTTAGAAAGGAGAATCCAGTTCTGCTTCTAAGACAGTCAAAATTGCTCATCAACAAACATTTGGATTGTTACTGTCTAATTGTTACTGTGTGACCTTTCCTTAGATTTTTAACTATATCTAGAGTTATAGAACTCTGATTCAAGTGAGATTAATCTCGTTGGAAAGCTAAGACATGAGGCTACAAGTTCTTTGAATAAGGAGAACCCAGTTCTGCCTCTAAGAAAATCAAAATTGCTCATCAACAAACATTTGGACTGTTACTGTTCAACTGTTACCGTCTCGTTTTTTGAACTGTTACTGTTAAACTCTCCTTAGATTTTTAACAATATCTATAGTTATAGAACTCCGATTCAAGTGAGATTAGTCTTGTTGGAAAGATAAGATATGAGGCTACAAGTTCTCTAAAGAAAGGAGAACCCGATTCTGCCTCTAAGAAAGTTAAAATTGCTCATCAATAAATATTTGGATTGTTACTGTCCAACTATTACTGTCTTGTGTTTAAATTGTTACTGTTGACCTCTCCTAAGATTTTTAACGATATCTAGAGTTATAGAACTATGATTCAAGCAAGATTAGTCTCCTTGGAAAGCTAAGACATGAGGCTACAAGTTCTTTGAAGAAAGGAGAACCCAGTTCTGCCTCTAAGACAGTCAAAATTACTCATCAACAAACATTTGGATTGTTATTGTCCAACTATTACTGTGTGACCTCTCCTTAGATTTTTAACTATATCTGGAGTTATAGAACTCCGATTCAAGTGAGATTAGTCTTGTTGGAAATCTAAGACATGAGGCTACAAGTTCTTTGAAGAAAGGAGAACCTAGTTCTGCCTCTAAGAGAGTCAAAATTACTCATCAACAAACATTTGGACTATTGCTGTCTCGTTTTTGAACTGTTAGTGTTTGACCTCTCCTTAGATTTTTAATTATATCTTAAGTTATAGAACTCCGATTCAAGCAATATTAGTTTCGTTGGAAAGCTAAGACATGAGGCTACAAGTTCTCTAAAAAAGGAGAATCTGGTTCTACCTCTAAGAAAGTCAAAATTACTCATCAACAAACATTTGGATTGTTACTGTCCAACTGTTACTGTCTCATTTTTGAACTGTTACTATTTGACCTCTCCTCAGATTTTTAACTATATCTAGAGTTATAGAACTTCAAGTCAAGCGAGATTAGTCTTGTTGAAAGCTAATACATGAAGCTACAAGTTCTCTATAGAAAGGAGAACCCAGCTCTGCCTCTAAGATAGTCAAAATTGCTCATCAATAAACATTTGGACTATTAGTGTCTAAATATTGAAATGTTACTGTCTAGACATTGAACTGTTACTGTCCAACTGTTACTGTTTAAGCATTGAACTATTACTATCTTGAACTATTACTGTCTGGAACCGAAGCTACAAGTTCTCTATAGAAAGGAGAACCCAGTTCTGCCTCTAAGATAGTCAAAATTGCTCATCAATAAACATTTGGACTATTAGTGTCTAAATATTGAAATGTTACTGTCTAGACATTGAACTATTACTGTCCAACTGTTATTGTTTAAGCATTGAACTATTACTATCTGGAACCATTACTGTCTGGAACCGTTACTATCTAGGCATTGAATTGTTACTGTCCAACTGTTACTGTCTAGATATTGAACTGTTACTATCCGACCTCTTCTTAGATTTTTAACTATATCTAGAGTTATGGAACTCCGTTTATAGCAAGATTATTCTTGTTGGAAAGCTAAGACACGAGGCTACAAGTTCTTTGAAGGAAAGAGAACTCAGTTCTGCCCCTAAGACATTCATAATTACTTATCAACAAATCAGACTTACTGCCCTACAGGGTCTGTCATGACTCAGTCTCGGTTGATAACCCATAACTGGAGTTCTACAGCTCCAAATTAAGTAAGACCAATTTTCTTAGTTAGCTAACATCCAAAACTACAATTTCTATGAAGGAACCTAATTCTAATTCCCTCATCCTCCTATTTGAAATCTTACCGAAAGTCAGGAGACGAGTCTGTCCAGATTCGTCACCCCCCTTCCCTTCACACATAACTTTCACAAACTATATTTTTTGGGTAAATTATCATGGTTTCAAGTCCCTAATCACATACCACAAATGAATTTACTTAATTTTGACAACAAATATTTTTCCCCTCAATTCAAGTCTGAAAACCCTAATCTATAATTCACATCAAGGCATAAATTCATTATCGAATTTGAAATAACTTATAAGATCATGTTTAGAACACCTTACCCGATACGAATTAAGGTTTTGATCTTCAACTCCCTCCTTTCTTATCTAATGACAGCCGACCGTCCATCTTCTCTTCTTATCCAATTTTCTTGTTAATCCCTTGCCCACAACTGTTTATTCCATTTATAAACCCTTAATCTTGGATGGGTTCTTCAAATTTTTGTGTTTCTCTCTTGATTTTGCAAGAATGGATACAAAAACTCCCTCTCTTCTTTCCTTACGATTGCTGCAGATTTTTGGTGAGAAAATGAGTATTTATGTTTTATATTTTTTCTTATTTGCATTTAGGCCCCCACATCTTCTTCTTTTTTTTGTCTTCTTATAATTAAGTTATACCTCTTTTCATTTCTTATAATTTCACCCCACAACTTTTAGTTTAGTTTATTTTCTTTAATTTAATCCAACCCGTAACATTTTCAGGTTGATTTATAATGTCTCGAAATATTTTGTCCAGAAACTTTTATCCAAAAATTTTTGAATTCCTGTTTTTATTTAACCATATGCATGAATTTCTTCACTTTTATTTCTCATTTAGTTAGTTTGCAATCTAAGCAACCTTTATTTTTCCCCGGGGTTTACAGTTTATCTTAGTTATGCATGGCAACCCACTAGCATTAATTATTTGACATTTTCCTTTAACAACCTATGTCAGCTTAGATTCTTGCCCAAATTCTTGAAAAGATGGATACTTTACGGAAGTCATGATTTCAATTCAGAATCGTGCAATATAGGATTAACATGATTAGGCTTGCCTTGATGCAAATTACAGGTAGCACATAGAAACTAAGGACATGCTCTATTTATTGAGTGATCATGATTAGGTTCTCTACATGGTCTCAAAAGGATCTTAGATCTACCCAGTAATGGTCTTTGTAAAGACAGTATCGGGGCGTTGTGAGGAATGGTTAAGGCACGTATATCCACCATTACCAAGCATGCATTCATATATAAGTTAGGTGTTTCATGCATATGAACCCTAACCAATAGTCATTGGGCAAATCACTAATCCCTCACCTAACCTAAAAGTTCGTATGTGCTTTCAAAAATTAAAGCAGGTGATGCATGAGGAATTAATATATATCCAATATATAAATGCATGTGCGATATATATTAAAGCATAAAAGGAATGCATGTTAATAATAAGACATAGACAAAAAGTAGTAAAAATTAAAGAATAAAAATGTACAAAAAAAATCAAAACAACAATTAGACAAACAAATAAAGCTTAATCCATTAGTTCCTAGTGGAGTCGTTATTCTGTTATACATGTGCAATGTTGTGACGATTATTTTTCTGGATCATGATAATTAGGAATTGTGTGGGAGGAAAGGACAAAGAATTGTTGTTCTTTATCAATAAATAGAGGGAATGGGAGTAGGAGTCGCCACTTTTTATTTTGGTCACTAGGAACCCTAATTGGTCTCAGAATTCAAGTAAGAGGACTGATTGCGTAAAGGAAAGGTATTAGCACCCCTAATTAGTGTAAGTTGCATTGTTTATTTGTCTAATATAAACAAAGAAAATATGGTGTTTTCTAACTGTTAGTCTGTTTAAAATTGAAAAAAAATCCTTTTTAGTAAGAAGGTTCATATTTTATCAGGTAAAAAACCTAACTATTCTAATGCCAAAAATAAAAATAAACAATTTTTTTATTTAATATTATAAATATATCTTACGTATAAGTTCATAATCTCATATATTAAAAAACATTATTTTGGTATTTTATGAAATGTAAGCCAAAATCATTTGGAATTTTACAAACTTGTTTGTCAAATCCATGCAAAAGTATTTTATATTTAAAAAATAAATACTCAAATTATTTTTTTTAGGATTTTTGGTCATATGAAAAGAAAAAAAAAAGAAATTTTATTTTACTAGGTCAGTCGACTGAGTTGGCCTAAAATTTTTGGTTTAACCATAAACTAACCCAAAAATCTTCATTTAGCCCAAAAACAATCCAAAAGCAAAACTAAAGTACAAAAACAGATTAAACACTACAAAAGCACAAAAACTCAAAAAATCTTGAACAAATAGATCAAACACCAAAAAAAAATGAAGAACATGAAGAACACCGAACATGAACATAAATGAACCCAACAACATGGGTTCCAAATCTGACCAGATTTCATGAAATCAAAAGCACATAAAGGTTACAAATCATTCAAGGATAAAGAATTAATGGTTTATTCACTTCAAGTTTCGTTAAATCATCATAAAGTGGCAAAAATGGGTTTCGATTCAAAACCGAAACTCTGGAATTAAAGATCATTATAAACATGTTATTAGTGCAAATAGACACTAAATTATTGGTTATTCATGCATAAGGAAGGATTATGTGCAAAGAAATGATTTTCTAAACCCATTTTTATGCATGAACAAGCTTAACAAGCTATGAATAAACACTCTTACATTAACATGCATAACTTAAACTAAACCAAATCTTTAAGCAACATTCATATATATATCAACAGAAAAAAAAAACTTAAACAAAAACTTTAATACATTAAAAATATATAAAAAAAACAAACAAACTTTAAAATAACTAGATTTAACAAAAATCAAAGCAACAAATAGGTGAATGCAATATTGCTTGTTAAGCATTCAAACCTCTTTTTATGCTTCTAAACATATACATAAACATACATAAACATACACAAATCATATAAAAAATAATAAAGACAGGCCATAAAGGACCTACTTTTGGGTCTGCAATGTATACCTAGAACAAGTTATTCTTTTTTGGCTTTCCTTTGAAAAGTTTTGCCTCTCACAAGCTTACAAAACTTAAGAAAAACTTGGTTTTTACTCTTGGATCTCTAACCTTATATTTCTTACTATTATTACTCTCCCTTTTATTATATTTTCTTATCCTTTCTCTTTTTTATTATATTTTCTATTTTTTTCTACCCTCTTAAACATGCATGAGGGGGGGCATTTATATGATTTTGGAAGGTCTTCAATCTATTTTTGACCTTTTGATATTGAGAGAAGTGTTATGAACCCTTGATAAGGATCCAATAAGGAGCTTATATGTGTCAACACACGAAAACCAACTTGATTTTTGCAAGATAGTTGCACTATTGAGGATTGTCGCACCCTTGCAATCGGAGCACTGCGATCCTTGATTGATTTTGGGGTCTTTTGGTTATTGAATAAGGGAGTCGCCACCTAGTATTTTGGTCATTAGGAACCCTAACTGGTATTTCAGAGATTCTAAGGCAAAGGCTGGTTGCATAAAGGAAAGGTATTAGCACCCTTAGTACGCCCTACCTAAGGTAAGCTACTTGGTGTTTGGTTTGCTTTTATAATTGCTATGGTGTTGGTGTTTTCTAATCCCATCAGTTTTTCTAGGTTTGATTTAAACTAAATTTATTAAGATAGAAATCCAAGGAGATTCCATGTGCTTTAAATGCTTATTTTTCCCTTAGTATTTCAAGAGTTTGCGACTTGTAAATCACAAGGAGGAAGGAAAAAAATTTAGAAATCTAAGGCGCTTTAAAAGCCTATTTTTGCCTTAGTGTTTTATACTCTAATGGCTCGTAAACCATGGAGTAAAAATTAAAATGTCCTCGATTATAATCAAGGCTTCTTTCAAGGATGTGTGATGACTTATTATCCCTAGAAAATTATTTTGGATATTTACCACTTAGGGTTTCTTTATCAAAATATTAACAGTGAATAATAACAAGTTATTCCCATTAATTATTTTGGATATTCATCCCTTTGGGATTTGTTTATCCAAACATTAACGGTGAATAATAGATGAATTCTCCCCAAAATAAGATTTTTTATTTTTTTGAAATATTGGTCAATACCCTTTGGAGTTTTACAAACATATTGTAAAATCCAGAAAAACAAGAAAATAATTTTTGTTGTGTTTTAAGAAATCCATGCGGAAACACATTTTTGAAACTTCCAATATTTTTGGCATGAAAAAGAGCGTTCAAAACATGTTAGGGTATTGGCCGTACGCAACACACAAGAAAACATTTTTTTGATATATATATATATATATATATATATTTGTCACATTGCGTCGAAAACCAGGTATTCTAAATACGAGATTGATATTTTTTTTTACATCAAAAAAAAAATTCAGACCTTGAAATAAATATGCCTCAGCAAGGGACCTAGCTGGACACAAAATTTCAACAACTGTTCAAGTGAATTATAATTCACTTGAACAGTAACCACAAAAGGATGCACAGTAACATATATAATTAAAATGCAAAGCGAAGAGAATGCATGGACTTACCTGGCGTTGAAACAAGCAAAGAAGATGGCACTGCAGTTGCTGCACCCGGCCACTGGCTACTGGTTCTGGTGGAAAAAAAACAATGGCCATGCTAGTTTTGGCCTCTTTTCCTTGCTTCTTCCTATTTTCTTCTCTTCTCTTTTCCTCCTTCTCTATTCTGATTTCTTTTTCCTTTTTTTTCTTTTCATAGTAACGAACAGAAACTCCTTTTGTTCTCTGTGTTTTATCTGTTGCTCCCTCTTTTCCTTCTCCTATTGCCTGCCTCTCAGTGGAGATGATCAGGGAGATGGCAATGAGAACGTGTTATGCTGGTTGAGTTCACGCCCCTGCCTCTATGTTTTTTCTGCTTTCAACAGTGTTGTTGTCGGCTCTCTCTCTCGTTACTCTTCCTTCCTTTCTCCTCTTCTCTGTCCTCCTTCCCTTTTTTTTCGTTTCCCCCCCTTTAGGTCAGCAGTCGAGGCTTCTATATAGCCTATACATGGCTTTATTTAGGAAACAAATATTATATTAACTCTAGGGTGTAATATCGGGTGAGCAGAAATAGGAAACCAAAATATTTTGATTCTGATTCTCGATCATCAGTGATTTCTTTCTAGTATAGAGGATGGTGCGGCTCCTTTCTTTCCTTTCACAGCTAGGACCATGAAGCACCAGCTGCTCCCTTTAAAATGAGGCAATAAAAACATGGTTTACAGATAAAAGGAAAGAAGATAACCGAGGTAGCTGTGTAGAGAAAAAGGAAAGAAAGAATTGCAGACAAGGAGGCGTTGTTTTCCTTTTCTGATCTAATTCCTGTTCTTCAATTTCATCACCTGGTAAAATTTCTTCTAATTTTATCTTCAATCAACTCCCTTATTTTAACAACTTTTCCATTTGGTCCTTAGTCCATAAAAGGGCTTCAAATTGGCCTGCAATTGGTCTTCAATCTTTAAGCATCTTGCAATTGTGTCCCTGCAAACTTGGGCAAAAATCCTTCTCGCGGCAGAAATCCTTGCTTTCACACTAGATATTCAAACGAGAATATCTTGAGCTTCTAATATCAAATTCAAGCGATTCAAAAGCCCAAATTCATCTACATGTCCCAGACTACAACTTTGATGAAGTATTTAAAGTGAGATAAATTCATTTTGAATAACAGAATTGCAACCAAACTTGGCTGGAAACCTTCTCGCAGCAGGATTCTATGTTTTCACGATAGATTTCAAACAAGAATATCTTGAGCTTCTGATATCGAAATCAAGCGACTTAAAAGCCCAAATTTATCTACACGTCCAAGACTACAACTTTGATGAAGGAGTCGAATTGAGATAAAATCGTTCTAAAGAACAGAATCTGACAATAATCTGGTTGATCAAAAAGGGTCTCCTGATCTAATTCAGAAACTGACAATGCCGAGAATCCCGATATGATTGAGAGTATGACCTAAGAACAAATCATCAAAATTTGTGACGGATATAAAGTTTTTAGTGCAAAACTTGGTCAGGATCCTTTTTGTGGCAGGAATCCCTACTTTCACACTAGATATTCAAACAGGAATATCTTGAGCTTCTGATATCGAAATCAAGCGATTTAAAAACCCAAATTTATCTACGCGTCCAGGACTACAACTTTGATGAAGGAGTTGAATTGAGATAAAATTGTTTTAAAGAACAGAATCTGGCAGTAATCTAGTTGGTTAAAAAGGTTCTTGATCTAACAATGCCGAGCATCCAAATCTGACTGAGAGTCCACCCTAAGATCAGTGATCCCTAGGACCCAATAAAGATATAGGTCAATTTTTCAACATGTCATGAGTGATAGAATATAGCTAGGATGATCAGATATTGTACGAAACCAAGACAGAATCAGAGCCTAATTTGGAACAAAAAATTGCGACTTCAGCAGAATCAGTTTTTTTTTTGTGCAAATTTTGAGGGGTTTATCCAACCTTAAAAACAAGATAACGAAGGAATGAACTTAGCATTATCAAGTCCCCTAGTCAATCTAAGAAACCTGATGATTTTGGCAGCAAAGGGGAAGGATAAAGATAGCAGAAAACAGCTCAAACAGGGTTTCAGAAAAAAAATATTTCTTTTTCTGCTTTTGTCAATCTTCCAGCAAACATGAGTTAAATGAGTAACAACAGCTGCCTCCTCCTTACAATGCTTATGAAGCTAAACTTGTCAAGTGCTTCGCGTAGTAAGTGTTGTAAAGCTAAATTATCTGTTCATGCTAAAACTCAATGCTTTTCCTAAACAATGGTATCCCTATCAGGTGACCTGCCTATCTTAATATTCTTAGAAAACTCCACGCTTTTCTAAGAAATAGTCTTAATATTGGGTGGCCGACCCCTCTTAAAATTCTTAGAAAACTCCACGCTTTTCTAAGAAATGGTCTTAATGTCGGGTGCCGGCCCCCCTTAAAATTCTTAGAAAACTCCACGCTTGTCTAAGAAATGGTTTGAATATCAGGTGACTTACCCATCTTAAAACTCTTAGAAAACTCCACGCTTTCTAAGAAACAATTTCAATATCAGGGGACCGGCCCCTCTAAAATTTTTTAGAAAACTCCACACTTTCCTAAGAAATGATCTCAATATCGGGTGACAGACCCCTCCTAAAATTCTTAGAAAACTACACACTTTTCTAAGAGATGGTTTCAATATCGGGTAACTAGCCCACCTCAAATTTTTTTTAGAAAACTCCACACTTTTTTAAAAAATGGTCTCAATATCGAGTGACCGGCCCCTCTTAAAATTCTTAGAAAACTCCACGCTTTTCTAAGAAACGGTTTCCATATTAGGTGACCGGCCCCTCTTAAAATTCTTAGAAAACTCCACGCTTTCCTAGAACTTTCATGATTCATGTCTGTTCAAATTATGACATTATCATTGATATTTTTTACAGATAAGAAGATAAGGATTGTCACCAAGTCAAGATGTGGCCACCCATTCAACAATTAGTCAACAAATCAATAGTTCTGAATTTTAGCCTATAAAAGGAGGCATTTGCCATGTATTTAGGCATCTTGGTTTTCAGATCAAGATCATGCTCTTGCTCTCTCTTTATATTTTGTAATGCTTATGTTTTGCTTATATTAATCTCTTGCTTATACTTTTCATTTCCTTTCCTTGTTTATTTATATTTCTCTCTTTCATTATGTTTAGTTAAGTTTATTATGTCAAGGTGAAAAGGTTACACTAATGGTGTAAGAATAAGTATAATATAAACTCAACATGGACCTTAATGTTTGATACTAACATGTTTTATATTTACTATCTTGTTCACTTTTAATACTTTGCTTGTTAAATTGTTAATCTAGATTTATGTTGTATAACCCTTGGTATAACAAATACTTGACACTTTCATAGCCCAACCGTATGGTATAACCGACACCTGTGCTATGAAAGGAACTTGATTTGTTGTTAACATAAGTTATAATCATGAATGCCTGACAACATTTACAAGTATTAGCATTATTGAAATAAGATAACTAATGTAATCATGTTAACAATTTATAATCCGAATGGAACCTCCTTTGTGTGTGGTTTCCAGTTGAGTAATAAAAAGAGTTTATACTATACTTGTTTGAAATACTATTAGTGGATCCTCTAACCTCGACAATTATTTTATCCTTGTTTAATCCTTACATCAATATCACATCTCAAAGCTCTCTTTAACTTATTATTATTGTTGTTGTTGTTATTTATAATTTATACAATTAACCTACCTGTGGTTCGACCCCAGTCTTGCCGGGTTATTTATTACTTTGACACTCCTGCACTTGGAAGAAGACATCAATCTTTTGGTCGTGTCACTTGATTTGCCATTTTCCTTTCACTTGGAAAATAATCAAAATCGAGTCTCCATACATATCTATCTTTCTAATATTCAACTCCAATGTCACCTCTAAAATGAAAATGCAAGCTTCATACTCCTATGTTGTTATTGCACCCAAACTGCAACTTAACTAAAACTGAATACTACTTTTTATTAGGAGAGATTATCATTGCATCAGCTCTGTTACCACATACATTTATAGTACCATCAAAGTACATAGTCCACCAATCTAATTTCCCTTCCTCAATTGAAAACACATCTTCATCAGGAGGTACTGCTTGATTTTCTGGAAAGCTTCTTCACACTTTTTATTCTAAATCCCGAGATTCTTCTTCCTTAACAAATGAAGATTGGGTCACAGGTCGTGGTTAATTGGGATATGAACCGGGCAATGTAATTCAATCTTCCTAAGAACCTTATTACATCCTTCTTAGTCTTGGGAGGTGGCATAGATTGAACAACCTTTATTTGTTGGGATCCACTTCTATCCCTTTGTCACTCACCCAAATCCTAACAACTTCCTAGATTTCAACCCGAATGAACACTTTGCATGGTTAAGCCTTAACTTATACTACCTTAGTCTTTCGAATAATTCCTTCAATATTTGAACATGATTTTCTCAATCTCTAGATTTTAGCAATCATGTCATCCACATATACTTCAATCTCTTTGTGCGTCATGTCGTGAAATAAAGTCACCATGGCCCTTTGGTAGGTGGCCCTAGCGTTCTTTAAACCAAATAGCATGACTTTCTAGCAAAAGGTACCCCATGGTGTTACAAATGTTGTCTTCTTCTTATACTCTTACGCCATTTTTATCTGATTGTAGCCCGAAAATCCGTCCATAAGGGAATATGTGGAGCTACGTGCTGCATTGTCAAGCATATCTATGTGTGGTAGACAAACTCTGATTTTATCTTCCTTTTTGGGTACTACCACTATGTTGGATACCCATTGTGGATATTTGACTACTTTTAGAAAATCGGCATTCCACTGCTATTCAATTTCTGCTTTTACTTTGATTAAGACATTCGGATTGGTCATTCTCCACCTTTGCTTAACCGATTTGCACCCTTCTACTAGTGTACCCTATGCAAACCAAGCATATCCTTGTAAGACTAGGAAAAAACATCTACATAATCTCGGAGTAGTGCAATTAACTCTTCTTTTTCTTTAAGGGTGATCACAATCCTTATCTTCAGTCTATCTCTTAATTTTTTTTCATTGCCCACATCTATGGTTTCAAGTTCCTCTCTAGCAGGTTTCCAAGCTTCTTTATTTTGTCCTATTAATTTTGTGAATTCCCTAATGTTGTATCCTTTAAAGGTCGGCCATTCATTCTCGGTGTAAAGTGTAGGTGTTTGTTATGGAAGATCCGCTTTTAGGGTTCTTGAGAGCGAAAAATATTTTGAAATGCATGATCTCATTAAAAGGAAAAAGGTTGGCTTAAAACATTTGCTCCAACAAACCGATTAGGTGCGCAACATCATTCTGAACTCCTTGAAGCTCTTTTTGGTACTGAGTTTCTAGGTGTGCCCTTTCTTCATTTTCCATCCTTTTTCTTTGTCGAGTGTTGTGGATTCTAGATGAGGGACATAGGTTTCTTAGTCTGCAGATGCGTGTATAGATGTATGAGAAAATGCATGATTGTGATGAGAATGCTTTGTATATTAGGTATGGACGCAGCCTTCTTGTGAACGAATAATAGCCACCACCTTATAAACATAGGTTCTCTTGTCACATTGCTAGGAGTACTGCTTTTTAAGTCGTTTGCTTGAATCAAATTCACTAAGAGACATATTTTGCATGAGAAGATGGGTCAACGCCCTTTTCATTAATGCTTGATAAGTTTATTACATTTATAAATAAAAAAAAATACAAAATATATTAATCCCTTTCCTCCACAAACTCACTAGCCAAAGGTAAAAAGGCGAAGACACGGTTCTCAATCTTCCCTAGAAAGGCATCGGTTTCAGCTAGGCTTCGGCGATAGCAAATGATGTCCCCTTCCACATTTCGCGCATTGATTCTAATAATCTAAGCATGTGCAGCAGCTTCATCCATTTGCTCATCTGTCTTAGTCATCTTTTCTATGAGCAACATATTGGTTCTGTTTAAAGCAGCGTTGTTGGTGTCGATTTGATCTTTGTGTTTTTCCATTGCTGCTAGCTTCTCGTCCAAATACTTCACCTTTTCATGTTCCTTGTCAAGTTTTATCCTCATAACTTTTATCTCATTCTTCTAAACCGCAATTCTGTTTCAACAGTCTCAAAACCTTTCCTTTTACTTTCTTCTTTTGCTACCCCATTGAATGGCTTTCCAACTCCATATATTTCTTATTCAAATCCTCATACTTCCCAATCCTATCCATCAGTTCAAATTGGACTTGTGCAAATTTTTCTTGGTAATATTCTGCACTTCCTTGGCAATCGTTAAAGTCAATCTCCATTGCTTCAAGTTCAGAGTAACTTTGCATCCAATCCAAACTCATCCCTCTTAGCTCCTTCTCACTTCTTTCCCTAGCAATCTTCTCATCACCCAGCTTTAACTCAAGCCTTGTTATTCGCTCATCTATAGATTGTATTTGCTCATCTAGAAATGCTCTCTATTTATCTTTTTTTAGCATCATTTCTTCCAACATTGTCTTGTATTTTCTATTTTTGCTCAACTCTATCCGAAGTTTTTCCACTTGTCTTCTCAACTCCTCTTCATTATTGACCCTTTTCCTCTTAATAGGCTCTTTTACAATTTGGGGAGATTTGACTCCTACACAAGGTATGGCTGAAGCTGCTAAGTCTCTCCATCTCGCATATCCTTCACTTGCACTTGGATCCTTTAAACCTTCTATCTCAACCAAAACCAAATGCTTCCAATCTTGTTTGATGATCTCCAAAACTTCTTGTGCAATGAGATCTTTGAACAAACCAAAGAATTGAGTAATTCCCATAGTCCTTGGAACAAACTGCATGCCCCCAAGTTACCTTACCACTAGGGCAGGAGCATAACTCACATAACCTGTAATCCCCACCAATGGCACCCAACGTCTTTGTCCATAACTCATTAGGACTTCCACTGTCATTACCCATGGGGCTCTCCACTTAAAATCACTATTAGGCAAACCTTCTAATTTGTCAACCCAACCTTGGTTGTCTAGATCTCCCTCTTCGTCTTCTTCCACTAACTTCAGGGGTCTTTGGGTGAACCACCAAAAAATATTGAAGACAAGCTTTTTTGTTTCGATATGGCTAACCATCCAGATATACAACAATTGCGTGCAACATCTCATTGCTCCTTTTCCGGTCCTCCTACAATGGTTAAGTGTCAAGATGGTTTCGGCTAAAATAGCAGCCACTGGATTGATGTGTGTATTCTCATACTCTACATAAGCAGCAGCGGCCTCCAAACTCACTACACTCGTCTAGCTTGGGAACAACACAAGGCCAAATATGCTCAAGGCAATCAATCTCTCTTTTTCTAATCCTGACTTCTTTTCCAGTTCAATTTCTAGCATCCTCTATTTCAAACCGGTAGCATTCTTTTCCAAAAAAATTTCCAAGTTGGAGATTTTGAGCAGTTTTGACAGTTCGGGGATGATCTTGTCAGATCTCAAAGGAAAATAAATCCTATACAGATTGTTTGGAAACTCAGTCAACATCCCAAATTGCGTTCGAAGCAATTTTCAGTTACTTTGTCTTTGCTTTAAAAGTTACAGTACTGTTTTTTATTTGTTCAAAAGAGTCCTGAAGATTCCGAGAGAGGGGGGGATAGTGTGTGGCTGTTGTGGTTTGGAGGTTAGCTCTTAGTTTGTTTGGTTGGCAGCAGGGAAAAGCAAGTGCAGGGGAGTTCTAGTCGACTGAAAGGAGAAGGAAGAGAGCTTCCTGGGGTGGCAGCTGCTTTTCTTTGTCCCTGAAGGGTGGGTAGCCGGCTCCTGTGTCAAAAGGGAGAGGTTTAGGGTTTTTTGTTGTTCTCTCAAATTGTACAAAACCCCTTGTAAATTCCCCCCCTCTCCATATGACTGGAGGTTCACTTATATATAAATCTTTATACATGCTATTTAAGGAAATATTGCAATAATTATTGCAGAGATTGTCTTCTATAATCAGCACCAACAAATCCTATATATATGGTATTTTATATTACAGTGATTATTTTCCATAGCCAGCACGAATCAAATCATATATCTATGGTATTTTATATTGTAGTAATTATATATAATTCAGTAATTATCTCCTTGACATATTGTTTTCTTAGCCCTGATGCTCTATGTTATCGCCACATGTAAACCTCTATTATTATTTTTTTATTTTTATTTTTTAAAAAAAAATTATCAAAACATGGGTCAAAAATTGGATAGCTATAGATGCCCTCTCTTTACGATGCTTACGAAGCAAAACTCCTCAATGATTTGCATAGTAAGCTTGTAAAGAAAGAAAGAAAAAGTCTTCCTTGCTTACTGAGTGATCCACTCATCCAAGGACTTCACTTTTTTAAAAGAAATTAGTCTCGTTATCATGGGTGACCTGCCCCTTTTTTTAAAAAAAGAAAATTGGTCTATTTTCACGGGCGAACAGGCCACACACACTTAAACCTGATTTATTTTCAGGGGCGACCTGCCCACATACTCACGTTGTTTCACAGGCGACCTACCCTTTCGATTGCCCTTTTGATTGGGTTAACCTAATATCCCATCTGGCGATCTCCTTTAACCCGAAAAAAAGTCGGTGTGTAACTCGGTCAACCTGAAATCCCATCTGGCGATTCCATTTAACCAAAGCTAAACTCTGTGTGTGGTCGGGTTAACCTGAGATCCCATCTGGCGATCTCCTTTAATCCGAAGCAAAGTCGGTGTGTAGCTTGGTCAACCTGAAATCCCATCTGGCGATTCCCTTTAACCAAAGCTAAACTCTATGTGTGGTTGGGTTAACCTGAGATCCCATCTGACGATCTCCTTTAATCACAATCAATACAAAAATGTGTATGTGGTCTCATTCTGACGGATGACCTACCCAAAATGAAAAATGGTCTCATTATGACGGGTGACCTACCCAAATTAAAATTCTTAGAAAACTCCATGCTTTTCTAAGAAATGGTCCCAATATCGAGTGACCGGCTCATCTTAAAATTCTTAGAAAACTCCACGCTTTTCTAAGAAACAGTTTCAATATCAGGGTGACCTACCCATCTTAATTTTTTTAGAAAACTCCACGCTTTTCTAAAAAATAGTCTCAATATCGGGTGACCGGCCCCTCTTAAAATTCTTAGAAAATTCCACGCTTTACTAAGAAACGGTTTCAATATTAGGTGACTGACCCCTCTTAAAATTCTTTGAAAACTCCATGCTTTTCTAAGAAATGATCTCAATACCGAGTGACCGACCCAACTTAAAATTCTTAAAAAACTCCACGTTTTTCTAAGAAACGGTTTCAATATCAGGGGACCGGCCTCTTTTAAATTCTTAGAAAAGTCCATGCTTTTCTAAGAAACGGTTTCAATATCACGTAACCGGCCCCTCTTAAAATTCTTAGAAAACTCCACGCTTTTCTAAAGAATGGTCTCAATTTCGGGTGACCTGCCCATCTTAAGATTCTTAGAAAACTCCACGCTTTTCTAAGAAATGGTCTCAATATCGGGTGACCTTTTATAAGGAATGATCTCAATATCGGGTGACCCGCTCCTCTTAAAATTCTTAGAAAACTCCATGCTTTTCTAAGAAATGATCTCAATATTAGGTGACCGGCCCATCTTAAAATTCTTTAAAAACTCCATGCTTTTTTAAGAAACGGTCTCAATATCAGGTGACCGGCCCATCTTAAAATTCTTAGAAAAATCCATGTTTTTCTAACAAAGGGTCTCAATATTGGGTGATTGTCCATCTCAAATTTCAAAAGAAAACATCTTACCTCGAGGAAATGAAGCAGTGCTAGTTAACAATTCCTATCCTTTTCCGTTGTTCCATTGACCTAAGATTTTATACCTTAGCGGTTTTCCCATAAACTTGGAACTATTTTGGCTTTCATCACACCTTCTCCTGCCAGGTTAGTGTTATGACAATATAGCATGCATGTTTTTTTGTTACCTATTTTGGAAACATAGGTCCCCCTTTCTATTGTAGACTTATTCAGCTCCTGTTTCTATTTGTTTGTCCGACTCGTCCTTTTGAAACGGAATATGCTCCATGTGCTATACTTCCTATCCTCTTGGTGAAGAGAACTTTGGTTCCTTATGGGGCCCTTTTTTTCTTCATTGAGTATTGTCTTTTATTATTATTTTAATAGGAAAACTCAAAAGATTTGGTTTTGTTCATGAAAACTGAAACTTTCAATGCAATTAGTAATTCTCATAAAAGATGCTTTTTTAGAAGTTCTTATGATGATACCCCTTCGGGCTTTGGTTTACTATGGACCCTTATGTGCACTTCGTGCACTTCTTGCCCCCAATATGGTGTGCAAAAATATGTCAAGTTTAGATTTGATTTGGTTCTATCCAATTGATGGAGTCATCTCCTTAGTCATGCGTTTAAAAAAACAGTTCTTTTAGGTAAAAGATTTCAAATGCTATGAGATCATACGTTTTATGAAAAAAAAGGTTCTTTACAAAGAGAATTGATGGCCGAACTTTCTTTTATTGACTAGGAAGCATAGTATTTCTTTATAGAATCAACATTCATAAGTTTAACTAGATCTTCTCCAACCATTCTAGATAACAATAAAGCTCCTCCCGAGAACACTTTCTTTACCACCAAAGGGCCCTCATTATTTGGCGCCCATTTACTCTGATCTTCTCCCGGTAAAAGACAATATTTTCTATAGTACAAGATCTCCTTCGTGGAATCCTCAAGGTTGAACCTTCTTGTCATATGATTTGGCCATCCTTCTTTGATAGAGTTGATGATGACAGATTGCGGCTATCCTCTTTTCACTAATTAGATTCAGCTGTTCATATCTAACCTTTGCTCATTCTACCTCTTCTAGCTCAAAGTCTATCAAAACTCTCAATGAGGGGATTTCCACTTCTAAAGGCATCACCGCTTCCATTCCATATACCAATGTATACAGGGTGGCTCTTATTGAGGTTCGAATTGCGGTATGGTACGTGTGAAGGGTAAATGGCAACATCTCATTTCAATCCTTGTAAGTGACTACCATCTTCTAAATAATCTTCTTGACATTTTTGTTAGCAGATTCTACCGCACCATTCATCTTTGACCTATATGGTGAGGAGTTGGAATGCTTGATTTTCCATTTAGCATAGAGTTCTATTATCATCTTGCTATTAAAGTTCTGGGCATTATTAATCTTTTCTAGTGGACCATACCGACAGATCAAATTTCTTTCCATAAATTTCTTCACCACTTTTTGCTTCCACGTCATCCAAACATCTCAACAAAGTTCCGTCAGATGATTTCTTATTCAAAGTTTCCTCATCAAGATAGAAATCCATTGCCAACCTCCTCAAAATCTTCTTGTTGATTTTGGATGCCCCCATGGGATATGTCTGGTTTTGGATGTAATTCTCGATATCATAGTACCAAGGGTTTCCATCTATTTCTCTTTCAACTAAGCAACAATGAGCAGGGTTATTTCTGATATCAATGTGTAGCGAATGTACATTGTGCCCAAAGTCTATTCTAGCCATAGAAGCTAGCGTGACCAAAGCCTCTGCAAAATGGTTTCATTCACTTCCTAAATGGGTGAACTTTATTTCCTCAAATTCTCTAACCAATTTAAGACAGGTATTCTTGGTAAAGTCTCAACTTCTTGTCCTTGGTTGGCCATTTTCCTTTCACCTGGCAAATAATCAAAATCGAGTCTCCATACATATTTATCTTTCTAATATTCAGCTCCAATGCCACCTCTAAAACGAGAATGCAACCTTCATACTCCTATGTTATTATTGCACCCAAACTACAACTTAACCAAATACTGCTTTTTATTAGGGGAGATTATCATTGCATCAGCTTTGTTACCATATAGGTTTACAGCACCATCAAAGTACATAGTCCACCAATCTAATTTTCCTTCCTCAACTGAAAGCACATCTTCATCAGGTTAGTCAAATTTTAATGGCTCATAATCTTCCATAGCATGGTCAGCTATTTGATGTAACCATATTATTCGATAGTTTCACCCACATTTAACTAGTGTTTTGCCTATGTTTTATATATAAAATGCCTTGATATTCTTTGTTTTATGTTTTGAAGGCACCTTTAGATGAAAGATGCAAAAAGGAGTAAATTGGAGGTAATTGGCAGATTTGACCCTCAGTCGATGTTTTGTGCAGAGCGTGA
>Ga0325414_1000518_pt1 | contig 31838 bp, 23 predicted proteins | sample PopdelMetagenome_8_FD_206183 | JGI IMG/M metagenome (GOLD analysis project Ga0325414, IMG submission 206183) | Populus deltoides microbial communities from Bellville, Georgia, United States - Leaf-PdKOR-R3 | ecosystem: Host-associated > Plants > Phyllosphere > Phylloplane/Leaf | place: USA... | reverse complement strand
ATTAAATATTCATTATCATTTATCAACGTCCATACAAATTAAAATATATAAATTTACAGAAATTACCACTCCGCAATACCATTAATAAAACTTTAAACGGACTCATTAAGCAATCTATTAATTATTTCAAAACAACACATGTACTTCGGTAGTTCCATAAAGTTTTAACAATTTATAAACAAATACAATCTTACAAAATCTAAAACAAACCATAACAGGTATAAAATTATACATTCATATACTGCAAGTTTGTTTGAGAAATAATAATAAAACATGTACATCTACTAACAAAATACATATACTAAAAAAATAATAAAATTAACATTTAATTAAATGTTAAAATTTAAAAAGATAGAATTACTTACAAAAATTGATAAAATCCATCAGTAAATCAGAACACGGATGCTGTGACCACAAAACTTCAAGAAATATAACTTGTTGTGCTGATATGAGGGAGATTTTTGTTTGGGGGGAGGAGGGGCTGGTTGTTTACAGATAGAGAGAGTTGGGAATAGGAAGAAGAAGGAGAAATAGGGGAGGAGAGGATCGGCAGAGTGGACATATATTAACTTTTCCCGACGGTTTCACCGACGGACACTCCGTCGGTGAAACCATCAATGATTATGACGGAACAATCGACACGTCACTGTACAGATCTGCCATTTTAAATCCCTCAATGATTCCATCGGTAATTTAAACGGCAAACCGGTCACATCGCTGTACAGGCTGTCTTTTTGAATCCGTTAGTGATTCTATCGGAAAAAATAACCCACCAAAACCTCCACGTCAGTGACCCGCCTTTTTTTTACGATGGAAACTTTTTCGTCCGTAATTCAGTCGGTAACTACCGATGGAAATTTGCCGTCGGTAGTTACCGACTGAAATACGGATGGAATAGTGTCCGTCGGTAATTTCGACCTCAAATTACCAACAGACATATTCCATCGGTAAATCCGTTGCTATTTAGCAAATTTCTGGTAGTGATACTGACAGACAAATAAAAACACTGATAAAATTGCATACAATATTTCTATCCATTATATGAAGTGGGTAATTTTTTTGCGCGCTTTGTCTATCTATAAATCTAGCTGTAAATTTATTATCGACGGACTCATTGACAGACCAGAAATTACCAATGATAGTTTTTTTGATGAATTGATTCGGTTCATGAGCTCATTAGTAAAATACATACCAAAAAAAACTGTTAAATCTGATAGTAACTTTAGAAATGACATGCTCCCCAAATTAAGCATGCTGCAGTAGTGTAAAAAAAAATAAAAATCAAATACCTTATCTTCATGCTATTTATACTAATATCATTTGTTTTTTCAGATGACACAGAAGAAATTCGAGCTCAAGATATCTTTAATTTAAAGAAAAATGGTCATCTAAATGATGAGAGTAGAAATTAATTAGGCTAAAGAACAAAATTAACTCATGTCCTTTGGCTAAACATTTTGTTTTGTTGCCATAATGATCATAACCAAAAACAATAAACAAAGGGTGCATAAAATGCGATCTAGAACTTGCAAATATATGGATAAATTAAGATCTTTCTCTGTGTTTTTGTTCTTTATACATCTGCATAGCTTCTCTCTCTGGGAGGTAATTATTGATGCACGTAGCAATATTAATGTGATTAATTTCAAGCCTCTTCAATCAATACCATAACTAGCAAGTAGCAACTCTCCATTACTTTGTTTTTTACGAGGATATATATATATATATATATATATATATATATATATATATATACACAAAACAAAAGCAACAGGCACGTCACGAAAAAAGAAAAAGAAAAAGAAAAAGAAAAGAAAGTTAAGGAGAGAGAGAGAGAGAGATATTCGTGATAACAGTAAGTACACACTAGGTCCAGTGACATGGGTTTTGGATTCTTTAAAAGCAAAATGCACAAAATCATTATTTATTTATTCATATTTAGTTTTTATTCTCTTATTTTTATTTTTTTGTATTGGATTCTTTAGATAATTTAATTTTGCCTTTCAATTTAGAATTCTATGTTGTAATCTCTCTTTTTAAAAAAGATAGGGAGAGTTGGGATTAGGAAGAAGAAGAAGAAATACGGGAGGAGAGGGTCGGCAGAGCGGGCATATATTAACCTTTTCCAATGGCTTCACCGACGGACACTCCATTGGTGAAACCATCGATGATTCTGACGGAACAATCAACACGTCACCGTACGGATCTGTCATTTCAAATCCCTCGGTGATTCCTTCAGCAATTTAAACGGCGAGCCAGTCACGTTGCTATATGGGCTATCTTTTTGAATCCGTCGGTGATTCCGTCAAAAAAAATAACCCGCCAAAACCTCCACGTCAGCGACTCACCTTTTTTTACGATAGAAACTTTTTTGTCTGTAATTCAGTCGGTAACTACTGATGGAAATTTGTTGTCGGTAGTTATCAACTGAAGTACGGACGGAATAGTGTTCGTCGGTAATTTCGACCTCAAATTACCGACAGACATATTTCATCTATAAATCCATTGCTATTTAGCGAATTTCTGGTAATGACGCAACCAGTCCTCGTACTCGATCTTTGAGACCAGTAAGGGTTTCCAGTATCTAAAATACTAGGTGGCGACTCTCATGCCCGCTTTCCATTGATAAAAAATAAGAAATCTTTGTCTTTGACGCATTGCCGCAATATCGCACACATGCGATAACAGTGCAAACACTCTATGCACACAGTACCAGCACAAGGATTTTCTCACATATTTTAAAGTATAGTATAATGTTGTTGGAGTTGTGGATAGTTAGGGTGGTAGTGAAAGAGAATAAAAATGGTGAAGTGTTGCTATATTTGTTTTGAAATTTCTTACTTGCTTTTGTTTCAAGTTTCTAGGTTTGTGTATTGTGTTGCTAATAAAAAAAAATGTACTATAATTTTAATTTAATGTTTTTGGTTTTTTTATCATGGATTTGAAAATAAAAAAATAGAATCAAATGTCAAAAAAAGAAGCAAGATTCTAATTGAAGAAGAAAATGATGTAAACATGATGGCATGAGGAAGAAAAGGATGTAGAAATTATAAAAGGGTGTTTTGGGCATTAAGACATTCATAATTGAAAACTTGTAAATTTTAGGCTTTTTTGTTAATTAAGTTTGACTATATGTAAAGTGAAATCAACTACATAAGCAGTTTAATTTAAAGTGTATTTTATTTAAAATATGGAGAGAAAATGTTACCACACTTAAAAGAGAAAATATTTTTAGCTCCTTTTTATTTAATATTTTTGTAATGTATTTTATTTATAATTATGATTATTCATTTAAAAAGTAATTCCATGTATTCAATTTGACTATATATATCCAAACTCATCCTGATATTTTGTGTGTGTGTGTATAATTTTCTTCTCTTTTTTTTTAGCAAAAAAAGCTATTTTATTTTATTTTGAATAATAAATAGCCTTTCTTGCTAAAAAAATAAAGAGAAGAAAAATACACACACATCCTACATTATTATTAGGATGAGTTTGGATATACACACAAATATACATGATATTCATTGCTCAATGAGTAAAGTAACTATAAAAAAACTCACCCATTTAGATCAGTTTGGTTCGAAATATATCAAATTTGGTTAATTCACCATCCTTATTCATAACTAATGCATGAAATTCTTCTAATTGCTAGTTATAAGATTTGAATTCATAAAATCAATAAAGGAAATATACATTTTTAATCACTTGACTAACCCCTCTAACTTGACCGATTTAATGTTGAAGCCAATTATAATTAACTAGTTGGGCCATTCAACTATCTAATTTAATTAGTTTTCACTAGTTAATTGCAAAATAATCTATCTTTAAAAAAATCCTCAAAACTAAAGGAAAATATTTTTGAAAAAGTAGATTACTCATGCACCAAGAGATTTTAGAATAGTTTACTAATCTGGTTTAATAACACTTAATATGTCATCTCTTACTACTTTGTACATGAGAGCAAGAGACTTTAGAGTGCTCCAAGAGTGATTTTCCAACACTTGCTCTATGATGAGAGATAGACATAAATAGGAGAGAGAAACAAGAGACAGAAATATTAAGCATAAGTGAAAACATTTTTATCACTTCTAGTGAGTTCATATGTGATTTTCTCTTTTATCATCTATCTCTCTATTCAAAATGAATCCAAGAAGTAAGTATTGATAATTATTCATGGACCACTTTAAAAATTTATTGTGAGAACACCACTCTAAACTTGATTTTTCTATTTTCTAAATGGGTATTTCAAAAAAAATATCACATGCAAATTTCACAATCGATGCTATTAGAGTTTGTAGTATCTAGCTTATAAGATTGGATAATTAAAAGATCCAATAAACATATATTTATTTAACATCCTTCCTCGACCGTATTTTACTGTCAAAATAAGGTTATAGGGCTCCCCAATGTTGGGGAAAAAAACCTATATTTGCTGCCTAAGAAACAAATCAAGTTAGACCATTATTGTTGTGTTGTAATTTTACTGATGGCCTAGGACCTAGGCTTCCAACAAGGTTATAATTTACATCTTATACTTTATGTAAATTGTTCTTTAGTTATTTTTGAACCATTATTCTTTGAAATCTAAAACTCAAATGCGGCTAAGGTCATACTTTTCCTAAGTAGAGTTTTTTAAGTTTAGGCTTTAAAGGACCGACCCAAGAGAAACTAAATAAATCATATTTTCTTAATTTTTAAGTGTTGGCTAAATAATACTCTATAAAATGTATTAATTAAAATTTTATATTAAATAATATCGTTATTGAGTGTGGTAGGAAGCAAGGGTCATTCCTGTAGAATATTGTTCCCAATTAACTTAATACATAAGAAAAAACTCTAATACAACCAATAAATAAAATTAAACTTAAAAACCTATCTATACTTAATAAAATCGATTGAAACTTTGCAAACAAACTAAAGATACCTTAATCTAATCACAAATAAAATTTGAAGAAATTTTGAGTTGATTTAATATATATAAAAAATGAAAATAAACATCTAGAAAATTGACAATTTCATAAGCAAGTTTTAATAAAGTTTAAAACTTGATGAGAAACATGGTAATAACAAAAGGTCCAGCCTAACAAGAACATAACTTACCTTGAAATAATTTAATACGTGAATGGAATAAAAAGGTTTTTTCTATAATAAAATTCTTCTTTAAAATTATCTAATTGTAAAATGCCTTAGTTTTCTCATTGTAGATCATTGAACTCTCATATGCTTTGTTTCTAATTTTCTCAAGCTTATTTAATTATATTTTTCTTTGTTCAGTCACAACATCAATCTCATATTACATTACTAATAACCTAAAATGCCTCGTGTTCCAATTCAACTGGAAGATGACATGGCTTGCCATACATAAGCTAAAAATGTGACATCTCAATTTATGCTTTAAATGCTCCTATAAATCTAAAGTGCATCATTATAGTGCATATCTGAGACTTTATATTATGATTCATAATTTTAGCTAAAATGGACTTGACCTCTTAATTTGATATTTTAACTTGCTCCTTAGTTTTTAGGTGATATAGCATAGAGATTTCATGTGTAAAATTATATTTTCTAAGCAAATGTTTAAATGACTGACTATAAAAATGGATTTCTCCATCATTTATTATAGCTCTTGGTATTCCAAACATTGCAAAGATGTCAATATTTGAAAAACTTACAACCATTTTAGAATAATTAGTTTTAGTGGCTTTTGCTTCCACCTATTTTAACATATAAGTAACATTAAGAAATATGTAAAGATTACCATACATAGAAAGAAAAAGGCTTATGAAATCAATGTTGTATATGTCATAGATTTCAATAATTAGTATGAGTGTTTAAGACATTTGATTTCATGCACCAAAGTCACTTAATCATTGACAATAATCACATAACTTGCAAAAAAGGAATGTATTTATAAGCCAGGTGAGCCAATAAAATCCATTCTTAAGTATCTTAAAAGGCATTCCTTTTACTCTAAAGTATCCACCACATACATGAGAATGACAAAAGAATAGTATAGATGTGAATTCATAATTAGATATACTTATTTTTATCATTTGATTGACGCAATACTTCCATAAATAATGATCATTCACATATATTGCTTTACAATCTTTTATTTTATTTTATCCTTATGAGCATGAGTAAGATAATTTAGAATTTTTTTTGGTGACTAAATAGACCACAATATATGCATACCAAGGGCTAAAATCTCCAAGAAAAATAATTGCTTAACCAAAATATTTTCATGCAATAAAAGAGCTTCTTCATCATAAATAAGATGATTATGTGGTCATCAACTATACTATCACTTCCGTTCTCATATTTGATAGTCAAATCAAATTCATTTAAGAGAAGTATCCACCAAATAATTCTTGATTTAGCATCTTTCATAGTGAGCAAATACCTAAGAGTTGTATAATTTGAAAACATATTTACTTTAGTACTAATTAGATAAGAACAAATTTTCTCTAAATAAAAAGTAATTATTAACAGCTCTTTTTTAGTTATGGAGTAGTTAAGTTGTGCATCATTCAAGGTCCTTAATAAAGCTTTCCCACAACATAATCATTTGCATTGCATATTAAGTTAAATGGAAAGCTTCAATTAGTTGTTGGATAATTGGAGCTATGGTTAAAAGTTTTTTAAACTTCTTGAATTCTCCTTTGCATTTTTCATTTAATTTGAATGTCATCTCCTTTTATAACAACATGTATAAAGGCCTTGCAATATTCAAAAAATCTTTGATGAATCTTTGATAAAAGTTTTATGTTCAAAAAAGAAATAAATATTTCTTACATTTGTGGAAGGTGGCAAAGAACATACGAGACATATCTCAGATTTGTCTACTTTTTCTATTCCCCTATCAGATATGATAGAGCCTAAAACCATACCTTGATAAACCATGAAATGATATTTCTCTTAATTAGTCATAAGATTAGTTTCCATACAACATTTAAGAACAAATGTAATATTATCTAATATTTATCAATAGAATCACCATAGACATTGAAATCATCCATAAAAACCTATATAATATTTTCAACATAATCTAAAAATATAGTACTCGTACATCATTGAGAAGTCACAAGGGCATTATAAAGGCCAAATGACATGTGTTGATAGGCAAACATTCTAAAGAGCACAAGTGAATGTTATCTTCTCAAAGTCATCAGGTGGAATCAAGTTTTAATGATAACCTGAATAACCATCAGAAGAAAACAATAGCATGAATAACTTACTAACTTTTGTAAAAATAGATTAATAAATGGCAATGAAAAATAAACTTTACAAGTATTAGAGTTAAGTTTTTAATAATTAATGCAAACTGATCACTCAGTTTTGATATGAATTGGCCTAGCTCATTTTCCTTATTCTTGAACATAATAATGTTAGATCTCTTTGGGAAAGTTTAGATAGAGCTCACCCATTGTTATTCGAAATAGGGTAAATCATGCCAACATCTAATAATTTTAGAATTTCTTTCTTCATAACCTGCATAATAGGAGAATTCAATTGGGTTTGAGCTTTTTTAATTAGATTTTATCCATCCTCAAGAGAACTTTGGTGTATGCATATGATAATTACTTTTATCTTAGTTATTGTCTAACCTATAACTTTTTTTATGATTTTTTAAAATATGTTCTAGTTTTTCCTCTTGTAAAGTTATGAGGCTATTTGTAATGATCACATATGTCTCCCTCGTCTAAGTATACATATTTGAGATGTTTGTGAAGAAGCTTAAGTTTTAAGGTGTTTGTATCACATAACACAAAAGTCTTTCATTATATAAAGACAAATAAATAAAATAAATATGTTTGAAGCTTTTGAAAAAGACTTCAAAAACTTCATAACATCCTCTATATTTTCTTAAAATCACATAATCTTTCTTGACTTTTTTAGATCCTCTAACTCAAGGATCTTATTGGTGGTTTTTCCACAACATCCTTACCAATTAACTTAAAAAGTAGTTATGTTAAAGAATCAAGTATGTCAACTGAAAAATAATAATGTAAATCACTTGGATACATCATTGCCTCAAAGATATTGAAACTTATAACTTTGTCATCAAACTCCACTTTTAGGGTTCCATCATGAACATCAATTTTGGTTCAGGCAATTTTTATAAATGGGTAATGATATCAATCTAAAAGACAAGTAATCCTTCATGTCAAGAACATAAAAATCAACAAGAAAGCCAAACTCATTTACCTACATTAAGAAATCTTTCAAAACTCCTTTTAGATATGCATTAGATTGATTAGTGTGTTGAATAATTACACCAGTGTTCTTAAGTGAACCGAGATTTAAATAAGCATAAATACAATAAAGCATGTCATTAATAGATTCTCCTAAATCTAGCATAGCTTTTTTAAACCTTATATTGCCAATTATACATGGTATGGTGAAACTTCTCAAATCTTTATATTTTAGAGAAACCTTCTTTTGCAAAATAACAAATAGATTCTCCCACACTTTCACAATCTCATCACCATTTACCTTATATTTGGTGGTGCACAACTCCTTAGAGAACTTTGCATAACTTGGTTATTGCTTAATGGCATCTAAAAGAGGTGTATTGACTTGAACTTTACAAAAAGTTTCCAAAATCTCTTTTTCATATTCCTTCTTCTTAGACTTTGTATTGACTTGAACTTTACAAAAAGTTTCCAAAATCTCTTTTTCATATTTCTTCTTCTTAGACTTTGCAAACTTACTTGGAAAAGATAAAAAAGAAACATTAGTAGTAATAAAAATGTTAGAAATGACTATAAGTATCGAAGAACCCCTAATGACTAGAATATTTCCCATGATGGTTGGACTTTCATCCTCCTTAAAAGATTAGCCTTCTAGTTGTTTTGTCATATTTTTGATTTCTCTCATCCTCTTTGGTGTTTTTGATAGTTTCTCAATTTATTTCCAACTCTTTAAGGTTATGACATTAGTATTTTCTTTTGGATTGATCACAATTTAGAATAAAAAGTTTTTTGAATCCTTATGCTTCTAATCTACCCATGGTACTAGCCAAATAGCTCACATGATTATCCAAATTCTTCATAGTAGTCCTTGATTCTAATTTAAATTATAAAGAATTATTGAATAAAATTTAACTAAATATCCTAGAAACATGCCTTGGGTCTAAATGATGGATTATGGTTGGTTGATTGAAACCCCAATGACTGATTAATGTTAGCATTAGGTTTAGCTTGTTGATGATTTTTTAATAGCTAAGATAAAGATGATCGCTTCATCCAAAATTATAGGTGTTAGAGAAAGGATCATATTTTTTATTTGTAACACTTGATTCCTTTAAAACCCTTATAAAATATTGGCTTACTCTAAATTATCCTTCTGCAAAGGTGGAGGTATAATTGTTGAATGACCTATAATAGAAAAAAAAACTACATACATTCTTGATTGTTTAATACTACTTAGAACCATTCGTTAAACTATAGAAGTGAGTTATCAAGATGTTGCTCAACATTAGATGTAACACTTACCTCATTGACTTTTCTTTATTGTAATTCTATTTAGTTGTTAAACTATGGTGAATTAGCCATCATATTAATTATTAAAGTCTTTGTTGTTGTGGAGTTTTGTCCACTAAACCCCCACACTTGCAACATTTACCATGCTCTTTTTCATTGAAAAAAGTCTTTAATAAAAAAATTGAATTAAAAGTTGCTCATTGATTTGGTGATGAAGGTAATATGCACATAGCTTCTTGAATCACTCTCAATACTCATACAAATTCTCTTTTTTATGTTGTTAAATGCCACCATTTCTTTCCTAATATTTATGATCTTAGATGTAGGGAAATACTTCTCAAAAAAGAGTTTATTCATCTCATTTCATATGATAACAATGTTAGATGGTAGATAATAAAATTATTCTTTTGCGTTGTCTACTTAGGAGAATTGAAAAGCTCTCAACTTTACTTTCTTTTTAGAGGTTCTAATTGGCTTTCATGCTTGAACAAACTATATGGAAATTTTTTAGGTTTTTTTTTTATCTTCACCTACAAAACCATAAAAGCTGGTAAAAGATAAAGTATTCTTGATTAAAGTTCAAAATTAACTTCAAGTTGAAGATTATAAAATACAAATTAGTTGATGGTCAAGAGTTAATGCTACCAACTCTTTGAGAGTTTAGTTGTTTACTACCATCTCTTCCTCTTCTTTCTTAGTTGGCAGACTAGGTAAGAGGATAGTATACAATGCTCGATTGAATCCGAATGGTGAAGATGAAAAAAGTATAAACTAATCATTTGATTTTTTATTAGATGATGTGAATTCTATGATTCTTTTAAGTATTAATTTGTCTCTTCTCTAATTGGTTCAAATATTCATAGAATACTACAATAAAATAAAAGCAAAAACTAATAAAGACAAATATAAAACTAGAAAATAACAAATTAAATAGGGAAAATAATCCTTAAAAACTTAATGCCAAAATTGATACTCTAAGAATGTATCCTTCGTGAAATAATATCACTATTAAGTATGATAGCAAGCAAGAGTCATTCCCATGGAATATTGTTTTTAATTATTGGGCCATTGACTCAAAACACAAGAAAAACTCTTGAATGATTAGTGAATATAATAAAACTAAAAAAATTATTTAAACTTAATAAATTTGGTTAAAACTTTTAAAATACACTAAAGATACCTTAATCTAGTCATATATAAAATTTAAAGGGATTTAGAGTTGATTTGTTATATAAACAAATTATAGAAAATAAAACAAAATCAGAAGCAAGTTTTAAAAAGGTTTAAAACTTGATGAGAAATATGGTTAACGAATCATTCTCCACTTCTAAAAATAAAATACAGCTAATAATTAGAATTATTTTTTGACTTTCTTTTGAATTTAACAACCATAAAACAATCACAAGTTCAATTATCTTGATCTTTTATTACTTTATTGTCAAGTAATATAAGCTCTCAATTTGATCTCTTCTAATTAAACAATCTATAACAAGCTCTCTAAATTTAATTTAATGAATACAATACATAAATAAATAAATAAAATATAGGTTAAATTAAGAAACAAACAGACAAGCTTAGTTCATTAGTCTTAAGTTATATTCCACCCATAATTAATTGAAAACCTTTGATAATCTATGATCACAATTTACAACTTAGCTTAATATTGATGAAACATATTAAAATCCTAAAATAACAATCAAGTCCTTATTATATTGATCTTATTGCACACCTAAATCAATAAGATATATATAAATTTTTAATAATGAAATCAATATAATATAAACAAATTCAATAAAGAGATGAAAGAAAATTTTGAAATTTATAGATTGAAAATAAACATGCTTAGAGTTTTAAAATCACCCTTAACTAAAAAAAATATCTAGTTATATATGTTTAAAAGATTAAAAGCCTATTTATTTTTGCGTTTCAAAAACACTTTTGAAAAAAAATAAAAAAAGTATTTTTTGTTTGCTTCAAATTAATTTTTTTTGATGTTTTTAGATTGTTTTGATGTGTTAATGTCAAAAATGATTGTTTTTTAAATAAAAAAAATATTATTTTGATGTATTTTCAAATAAAAAATATTTTGAAAAAAATCATCACAATATCAAACGACCTCTAAACATCATATTCATAGAGAAAAGTAAAGAGAAAAAAATATATATGGAACTCAACTATCTGATTGAATCTCTTGTATTTTTTTCTTCTACCTCTTAATTTGCATCTCTCTTGATTTTTAAATGTGTCCTCTTTTAATTTCTTGGTCAGAACTTCCTCTTTTATTTTCAAAACATCTATTATTTAGCGTGGTTGTCTAATTCATTTCCAATAAATTAAAGTCCAAGTTGAATTAAATAAATAGTCATGCTAATATCTTTTTAGAACATAATCTTTTGATTAGACCACATCATTAAATTAATAAAATAATTTTTTGTGGTTTTAATAACTTGATTAGAAAATTAGCTTACATGACAACTAATTCCTTACGGTTTACAATTGAATTTTCATCTAGCCAATTAAAAGACAAGATTTGAGCTTTTAAATCATCTTATCTTAGTTCCAATATCATAAATTAAGCTCAAACTAATTTTAGAGGCAATCAAGATCCAAATCGATGCATTTAGAGTGTTTTCCATACTATTTTGAAGCCCAAGCTCCATTTTATTTATTTCCTTCAAAATGCCCACAAGACACCCAAAATAATTAAAATAGCATAAAAACTTTTCTAATTTTAAAAGTAAAAACACTTCATAAACGCAGAACCACATCATTCTTGTTTCAAACTCGTGCCCCCACAAAAGTTTCATCGTTGTGAATCATGTTTATCTCCATTAAAAAAAAAAAAAAAAAAGTGGTTGCAACAATAGGCAACGAATGGGAGCATGAAGGTGGATGGTCAACTTGATATTTTAACGAAGACTTTCTATTTTAAACAAGAAGCTTGCTTGCAAAGGCGGGCACCATGATTAAGCAAGCATATCTAACCTTGTCTGAGGATTAGAAGTTCATGCATGATATGTTTCCTCTTACATGAGATTTAGAGAGTTGCTGCATGCTCAAATGGAGTAGGATAGAAGGAACCCAATTCTTTTTTAATTTGCTATTGAGTTTGTTCACCTAATATTGCTCTGTTTCTTGGATGATCCATTAGCTCAATACGACTGCTTTCGAACTTCTTGTCCACCAACAAAAAATAATGATACACAAAAAAGGTCAAAGCCAGTCGCCAAAACAATGCATAGTAGTTGGTCCTCTCCCTATACACTCTGAGGTCATTTTTATATTTAAAACGGAGAAGAATATATATATATATATATATATATATATATATTACAACTTAATAAAATGCTATATATGTTACTGAGCACTCACTTGTTGTTCTTGTTCTTCTTTTCTCATAAACAAGACTATTTTATTTTATTTTATTTTGAACCACTTTCTATTGGGAAATTAATATGAATACTTGAGTTTATATATAAGTTAATTCTTAATATTTTCAACGTGATTTAACCATCTCAAGTCACGTAAACCCTACACGCAACATTCTCTTTTTGAGGTATATGGGGGAAGTGGTTTTGTTGCATGACCACACCCACATTTCCCTAAAATAATGCCCCATCATCCTCTTTACATTCATGTAAATAAAAAAAAAAAAAAAAGTTAAATTAAACTCATTTGTTTTTATGTGTCAAAAACGTTTTTTAAAATAAATTTTTTATTATTTTATTACTTCAAATTAAATTTTTTTTAATTTTTTTAGATTATTTTAATGTACCGATGTCAATAATAATTTTAAAAAAATTATTAGATATATTATCAGGAAAGAAAAGGAAAAGAAACTCTCTTCCAATTTGATATTCAGCTGATTTTTTTTTTCTTGCATGCATTCTCTTTCTTATTTGGTCCACAAAAGCAATGAAAATTTTATTTTAAATTATTAAATTTTTGCCATTCATATGAGTAATTCAGATTTGGATTCTTTTTGTATTGGAAAGAAAGCATGATCCAAATCTTATTATTTATTTTTAATTTTATAATTTAATTAAATGAACGGAAAAAATAAATAATTATATATAGCATGCCTTAAATTAAATCATATCCAAATAATTTTAAATTTGATAATTTATATTTAATAAATACGAGTAAACAAATCCCAATACAAGAAATTTAATCCATGATCCTTCACTTTTTTTATTTTTTAAAATTTTATTAGATGGTAATATGTGCTTTCAAACTAATTTGCACATTAATGAAGATTAAATACATTCCTTTGAAAATTGTAAAGATACTTCACATAAAAGAAAAGAAAAAAAAAACCTCTTCAACCACGATATATATTCTCTATTCTATTAAAGTTATAGAATTTGATTTTGCACCAATAATATTTTTTTTTATTTTAATACAAAAAGGGAACAAAAATCATACCAAGAGATATCACATGCGCGTGCATAATTGAACTCCTGTTCAAATGGACACGTATATATAAACGCGGGGAGACCGGGAGGGAGACACAAGCCTTGAAAAGCACGGAAAAAAAAACTCAACTAAACTATTACTAGCGCAAGGCACAAAACTCTCTTGGAACTCTTCGAGTTTTTGAGGCAAGGTTAGTAACAGAACTGCCTCTCTCTCCCTCTGAATATGGAAAGAATCGGACCGTATCGGGTCGAACTGGACGAATCGTATCGGCCTCTCCCTGCAGTGTACCTGGCTTTACTCTTTATATGGTTTCTCTCCGCTTGCTCCTGGACTTTCAATACCTATAAAAACCGCCACTTTTCGGTATGAATACAGTACTTTTGTTATTTTTTATTTAACTTTTGTTTCAAGTTCTTACAATGTCTGACATTGTTGCTTTTTCGGGTTTGTTTAGCTGTATTTGGGTCTGTTTTGGTTGCTGTAAAATTTGATAACTGAAAGCCATTTTATTTGTGAGAAATATCTGAGTTTGGTTGTTGGCCTCGTGAAGAGTTCAATTTTAAGAACAAAGGGAAAGTACTTGTATTTGGGTTTTTGGGTTTTGTTGATGATTAGTATGATTTCGATTGCTCTCTATTTGGTTCATGGTCTCAACTTGGTGGAGGAACGGAAATGGTTTTCAGTTTTGACTTTCATTTTTTTAGCAGTGTTTGGGGGAAAAAATCCTATTTTCTCAGCAACCAAACAAAGGTGGTTGTTTGCAACTGGTTTCTGTCAGTGTATTTCTCTGTTTTATTTCTGGGAAATTAAACCAATCTTTGTTTTTCCTTTTTTCCTTTTCTAAATTTAAGACTCCTTTGCGGTTTTATACTGGAATAGTTGAGTTTGGTAATTCTTAATAATAATAAAGGCCTCGAAATATTAATTTCATTTACTTGCATTTCCTTTTGGTTAATTATCGGGTCTCTTATAGGGAATTAATTTTGTCTCATGACAATTATTAGAGCACATATTGTAATCCCATCTTTCTGTTTTTTTTTTTATTATTATTATTATCATTATTATTTATTTTTATTTTTATTTTTTTGGGGAAGCGCTTATTAATTTGTTTGAGAATGTGCTCTTTGCATTGTGATCATACTAGAGCAGACGATCAATTTGCAGTGGACACTAGCATCTGTGCCATTGATTAAAGCTTTGCAACTCACACTGTCATTCCTCTTCTGGTATGTTTTCTTAATGAAAATGAAATAAGATGTGAATTATGACGATTGCCAAAATACAGAAGACATCTTTTATATTAGAAGCTGAGGATCATAAATCTTTCAGATTCTATTTTTGAATTACATTATCATACTACACTTAATACTCTTTGCAAAGTTTAAGAAATACAAGTAGAAAAATAATGCTTGTCGAAACAAAAATAAGAAATTTCACGTGCACATATATGTATATATATTGGACTCATCCTGTTTATGTAAGACTAAATATATGGTTGGTAGATTTGCTTACTTTGTACAAGAAGGGGTAACTGTTTGCGTCAGCATCCGGAAGTACAGAGAACAGCCCCTAGGCTAGATTTAATGAGATCATACTTTCACTTATTTGCGTCCTGTTAGAGAACTAAGTGGGAAAAAATTGAAAACTAAAACAAAAGACATTTCTCTGCCTTGAGAAATAAGGCACCTTCTCCGGTAAGGAGGGTGCTAATATTTAAAGTTTTACCATTGCATCTTTATCAAGTTTACTAAAATACAAACAAAAACATATGTTCTTCTGAAGGTTAAGGGATGTTGTCCAGTTTTACCATTTCATTTTTCATGGATGTTAGATCAAGTAGAGAATATTAAGTGCTTATGCTTCTACTTCTTCTATTTCAACTTCTGTGAAATTCTGTTGAGAAATTTCGTCTTAATATTCAAATCATCATTTTGCAGGTATTCTTGCTTTTATCATCAGATATGTTCTCTGTGGATGTCATTTGGGGTGTATGTAACTGGAGTGCTCTTTCAGACAGCTTATTTTGTTTCCTTTATACTAATCTCTCATGGTTACTGCATCATGTATGAGCACCTTTCCATATCTGACCGCCGTACCACAGCTGCACTTGGATGTGTCTATTACCTAACTCTTGTAGGGTACAGAGCTTCTGTACCATACTTCACAGTGAGTTTCCCAAATTAGCATTTCACTTTGACGCTAACATGGCAGTAACTGTTGCTTTTAGCTCACTTTAGGAATTATCATTTTCATATAGTTTTCCTACATTAAGCACTTTTTTTTTTTATTTGATATGCTCTTATGCAGGTCCTGCTGCTGCTGAATTATTTAATTTCATTCTCTATGATTTTCCGCCAAATATCTCAAAATTTATCAGTATTACGAGAACAGTTAACTGTTGTTGAGGAAGAGGATGTTCAGGCGATGTATGATGCTGTATATATGAAATATACTATGTTCAAGTATGTGCTGTATAATAAAATATTTATTTCCATATTCTGTTGATTCATAATATTTCAATGCTGGTAATGGTCTAGCTTTGAATGAGAGAAACAACTCACTTGTTTTCTCTTGCACTGTTTAGGAAATTTCAGGGAGCGATGCAGATTGTAGTTATGGCAGAAACTGTGGTATGACTATATTAATTGTAGTTTCTATGTATACTTTAGAATTGCAATATGATCATGATTAGTGAGACAGTTAAGTGCATTTATTTGATTTTCAGATACACTTTAATGTGGATACTTCTTCTGTGAACTACTGGCTGCGCTTGTTAGTCAGAGAATGGGCACAGTTCTGCATCTTTCTGTATATTGGGTATGTGTGAATTACCAATTGCATAATGTCAAGTTTACTAAAATACAAACAAAAACATATATTCTTCTGAAGGTTAAGGGATGTTGTCCACATTCAAGTAGAATGGCTTTTGTCTCCACATTCAAGTAGATGAATGACGTGAATATTTTTGAACCTCAACTTACTTTCTCAGCCATTTCAATTCAATAACTTCCTCTTTCTCTCTTCCCTTACAGGTGGACGTTTAGGTCTCAAGACCGGGCACCTCGTTTCTCTGTTATGCCAAAGTCTAAGGGAGAGCTAATGGTGCCTCCCATTTATAGTATTGTAAGTGATTTTTCTGTGTTCGGAGTTTGGACACCACAAGAGGATAGATACTCCACTAGAAGTTTTTAGGAAAAAAAAAGTGTTTTCTTAATTAACATGTTATGAGGACAATCAGTTTATATTGAGCATGTTTTCTTACTTGGCACTGAAGCCGTTGAATGCTTTCTCATTTTGATACTCCATGCTTGGTAATCCAAAAAGATGGCCTTGGTCATAATTGAATGAACTCCAATCTATTTTGGAAAAAAATTAATTATTTTTTTTTTTTAAGTTGGACACTATATCTGATGACTTTTCTCTTTACAATAGAAGTTAAATAGAAGAGGTGATGAGTGTTATCCAGCCTCTATGAATCTCTCAGACTTGAGTATGACTTTAATAATATGTTTTTCGTTTTCTAATAACCTCGAGTCATATTTTGCAGGAAATGGATGCAGAGACTTTCAAGGAGTTTAGTTGTCGTGAATGGCACATTGGAGTGGTAAGTAAATTTCTTAACGTAGACAATTGATAGTTTTATAACCATCTCTTGAAAACTCTCCTATATCAGATCATGTGAACTAAATTTCTTAACTTGCACGGGTTGACATATTGTCGTTGCAATTATGCACCTATTTGCTCTGTTCCTTTGTTTTGAGGAATCTGAATTTACTTGCCTATACCTGAGTTGAGTGGCGAATTCAAACCTTCAATGTGTAGTATACTTGTTGGCTTGTAAACTGAAATAATGTTTCTACTTGTGCAGCCAACCTCTGCAACTTATGATAGAGGCTTGAGCGATCCCATTGTAGTAGTAGTTCAGCATCCGCATGCGCATAGGCTGCCTACGGGCACAACATCTTCTTGAGGGTTGAAGCTCCAAGCCATCAATCTTCTTGTACTGTGCATTCCAGTACAGATTCATGGCCATGGTACAGAAATGTTTCTGGAAACAGGCCAGCGACATCCAGTTTTTCGGTGCAAGTCAGGTCGAGCAGCAAATTTTATTTTAATTTTGACGATCCCACTATTTTTTCCAACAGAAATTTGAAGGGCAACAGCTGGTTGGTTCTTTAACGTGAGAAGGTCGCATCCCATGAATATACGTAGCTGTATATATATAAATATATATATATAAAAATGTATATACAACTCTTCCTGTTTGTTTTCATGGCGGATATTTGAGTAAATTTGAGATCAAGCTCGTTAATGTAGGGCTAGGCCTTCAAGTCTCTCTGCAGGCAACTGCTGACCCTCTATTCTCTGGTGGCGTCAAGCCCTTTGTTACTGTTTGGAAAGTAAGATCGACCCGGCTCTATCTACTATAATTGATAAAAGCAATTGACCTCAAAAAAAAAAAAAAAAACAGCAAAGCCTTTTCATGATGGATATTTTTTTTCAGAGTTTAGTGTAAGTACTAGTTAGGTGGTTCTGTTATGTTATGGGTTATTATTTTTTTTTTGGTATAAAAAATATTTAAAAAGATAAGATTTAAGAGTGTTATATCCATTTGTAAAGTTAGATCCAAGAGTTTTGAGTCTAGTTACAACGCCTGATCTAATAGTAATATTTATAATATTAAAATAATATCAATAGTGATGTTTATAATATAAATAATAATATTTTTAATAATATTTTTAATATTAATAATAATATTAAACTTGGTTAATCCAAGTTCTTATAGTTTTTTATCTCTTGAAATCAAATTTATAATTATTTTTATAGTAATAATATTTTTAAAAAAATTTATTAATGATAATAATAAGGATAACAATAATACTAAACTTGAGTCTGGGCACTAATTATAAGCTTATGCCTAGCCAAACTTAAGTTTTTAGGGTTTGGTTTTTCTAATAATAATAAAAATAATAATATTTATAATAACATTAAACTTATCTAACCCAAGTTCTTATAGTTTTTAATCTCTTTAAGTCAAATTTATGGGTTTTTTTCAAAAGTAATAATACTTTTTTTAAAAATTAATAATAATAAGAATAACACTAATAATAATAATAATAACAACAAGAATAACGGCGACGACAACAACAATAATAATAACTTTTAATTTTATCCTTTAAATCAAATCTATAATTTTTTTCAATAGTAATAATATTTTTAAAAAACTTTATTAATAATTATATTAATAATAATGACAATAATAATATTAAACATGTCTGACTAAAGTATAAGTTTTAAATTTTACCTTTCAAATCAAATCTATGGTTGTTTTTCAATATTAATGATATTTTTTTTCAAATTTATTAATTATTATATTAGTAATATTCATTATAATAAAAATAATAATATTTGTTATATTAATAATAATATTAAATTTGTATGACCTAAGTTTATGTAGGTCCGACTGCAATGTCAAGATCAAGAGCCTTAGATCTAACTATAACACCAGATTCAAGAGTCTTGGATGTAGGTTTGACTGTAAGGCCATGTTATGAAAGTATGATAACTAAATAGAAAAAAAAATTAATATTAAAAAATGAAATTAAAAAAAAAAGATTAATTGAAAAGGAAAAAACAAAGCAAAACACTATTCCACTTAATTGTGCTTTGTGAGGAGGAATACAGGAAAATCCCCTTATGAAATCATGATAATCTAATAACAAGTAAACAAAATAAATAATAAAATTTAATTCTCAATCAATTTGATATTAAAAGATGAAATTGAAAGAAAAAAACTAATTAAGAAAAAGGAAAAAACATTTGAATCAACTAAGTTAACCCACCAAATCAGGTTAATCCATCACACCTAAGATTCGTGTAATGAAAGTGTGATAACTAAATAGAAAAAAAAATTAATATTAAGGAACTAAATTAAACAAAGAAAAAAAGATTAATTAAAAAGAAAAAAAGAAAAAAACTAATAACTAATAATATTTTTTTCAAATTTATTAATTATTATATTAACAATATTCATTATAATAAAAATAATAATATTTTGAATACAAATAATAATATTAAACTTGCATAACTCAAGCTTTTAAATGGGTCTGACTGCAAGTCAGACTTAAGAGCCTTAGATCTGGCTGCAATATCAAATCCAAGAGCTTTGCATGTGAGTTTGGCTGTAAGGTTATGCCATGAAAGTGTGAAAACTAAATAAAAAAATTCAATATTAAAGAATGAAATTAAACAAAAAAATTAATTGAAAAGGAAATAACAAAGAAAAAAACCAAAGCACTATTCTAATGAATAGTGCTTTGCGAGGAGGGGTATAGTAAAATCCCCTCATAAGATCACGATAATCTAATGAAAAGTAAACAAAATAAATCATAAAATTTAATTCTCAATCAAATCGGTATTAAAAGAAAAAATTGAAAGAAAAAGCAAATTAAAAAAAGAAAAAAAATCTAAATCAACCAGGTTAATCCGTAAAACCTGAGATTCGTGTCATGAAAGTGTGATAACTAAATAAAAAAAAATAATATTAACAAACTAAATTAAACAAAAAAATTAATTAAAAATAAAAAAAAGCAAAAAAAAATCTATAACTTAAAGGCATAAGGAATTTGGAAGAAAAAAAATAATTAAGAAAAAAAAATTGAATCAACTAGGTGAACCTGTCAAATCAGGTTAACTCATCAAACCTGAGATCCGTGTTATGAGAATATAATAACTAAATAGAAAAAAAATTAATATTAACGAACTAAATTAAATAAAAAAATTAATTATAAAAAAACAACAAAAAATCCTATAACTTAAAGGCATTAGGAAATTGAAAAAAAAAACTAATTAGAAAAAATATGAATTAACTGGGTTAGCCCGTCAAATTAGGTTAACCCATCAAATCTAAAATTCGTATAATAAAAATGTGATAACTAAATAAAAAAAATACTATTAACAAACTAAATAAAAAAAATTAAAAAAAAAACCCTATAATTAAAAGATATCAACCTTTTACTATAAATTATACAGTAAAATTTACAGTAAAAACTGACCTGATTTAATTATAGTTAATGTTGCTAAATTACTCTATGGATATTCATCATCGTTTTAGAAGAAAAACTCGAAAAAAGTGTTATTATTCAAATCTACATTCTAAAATCTTCGTAAATATCAAGTAATGAGTTTTAATAAAAGTTAGACATAATTAAGTGAAGTAACAAAATAAAAAAATAAACAACAAGCCGATAGCAGCGGTCGCCTTTGCGCACGCATACAGCAACCCAAACAACTACCAGTGTGGACAACAACCAAAGAGGCTGCGCGGATAGCCGATAGCAGCAGTCGCCTTCGCATACACATACCAATAACCCGATTCAATTTTTGAGTTTTTCTTTCCATTAGGGTTAAGTAAATAACTCAATGATAGCGTAGGTAAGCTAAAATAGAGAAGGACAGCAGCTCAAGAATCAAAGACACTTGAAATGAGTGCAGGTACAATCTCTCTTTCTTTTGTCTCTAATATAATGAATTGAAGATGATGGGGGTGGTTTTTCTCTTGATCTCCAACTTTGTACTGAAACATTCAAGTAATTACTTTTGTGTTCCTTTCACTCTTTGTGGGTTTTACCCTGAAACTGGAAAAGAAGAAGAAGAAGAAGAAAATTTTGCAGAATCGCTGAAGGGGAATGATAGGGCGATACTTGCCGGCTATCTTTGATATTCTGGGATGCTACTAGTCACCAGTCACTGCATATGTTTGACGATGTTATTGCTGGCTCTTTTGTTGAAATAACAATCAGTTTTTGAAAATGTCTCTTAACAAGACATTTTTCAAGTTGTAATTTTTATAGGTTAAGATTTCAAATTTCTAGAGATAAACCATTGTGGCATGGTTCTATGATTGGTTGTGCGAGTGCATAACTACATCATGGAACTTTACATCTCGGTGCAATTTGTATGGAAAATCATGTAAAAATGCACGAAGAGGGGTTGCAGCTTTTCAAGTGGAAGGAAAGCTGCGGTTGTTGACTTCTTTCACTGAAGTATCAATTTGTTGATCTTAGAATATAAATAGTCTCCTTGTGTTATCTTAGTGTCATGCACTGTTCTCTTCTGGGGACCAATCCATTTTTAAACGAATTGACATTGCATAATCCTCTAATTTTGATTACCTGTGAGAGAAAAAAATTGAACATTTTTCATGTGCATATTTCATGAGTCCTTTATGTTTTCAAAACATATCCGCAGGTGGTGCATTTGGTGGAAATAGAGGATTGAGACCAGTACCGCCAGAAAAAGGCATCTTCCCCTTGGACCACATGCATGAATGTGACTTGGTGCTGTTTCTTTTCAGTCTCCTACTTCTAAAATTTTAGTTTTTGCTAGTTTTGTGAATTTACAATGAAATATTTCTGTAATCTTTTTAATTTCTTGTTGGTTCCTTAGCTTTTATAATGGGTTTGTTTCAGGAGAAGAAAGATTACCTCAATTGTCTCAAATCTTCTGGTCACCAATCTGAAAAATGTAGACTTTTCTCCAAAAAGTACCTGGAATGTCGTATGGAAAAGTAAGTCTGCTGGATTTCTCTACTATCCTTTGCTGTAATTTGTTCTTTTGCATCTAGTTTCTTTCTGATTGTGGTTAATTTCTGAAAACCCAAAAGAAGCATATCTACCGGGGGGTGGGGGGGTTGGGTTGTGTCCATTCTGATACCTGCCTGAATTATGTAGTGTTTTGTTTAAGTGAATGACTGTTACGATAAATGTTCATATTCTTTAGCAATGGAAATTGCATAAACTCCATGTGGTAGGTAGTGTTGCCATAGTTTTGCACAACTTCTCTACATGGTTATAGGAAATCCTGGTTGTGATGCAATCTGTCTTGACTTGTAAAAGAAAAGCACATAACAACTGCTACATCCTAAATCCAGGAAGCAGAAAGCTAAAATCAGCGAATACTGAAAGCCTATATAATTACAAAGGAAAACTATTTGCTGTGTTAAAATGTAAAATTAAATAAAGATAACTGGTAGTAGTTTATTCAAATTCTTCTGGAAAAGTAGTTTGTTCAAACTCTTCTGGAAAAGATAATGGCAAAGGATTCATTTAATTTCTATAAGGAAAAGGTGCCACTTTATTAAACCCTGAATACATTTATGCCTTGGTTGAATTAAATTACAACCTTTTTTGTGTGTGCATCTGGCATGAACTTCCCTATTAAAATTTGGCATTTACAATGATTTTTGTTGTGAGCAAATTTCTTTGCTAGAATGTTGTGTGCATTCTGCATGATAAGAGTAGTGAAACAAAAATTGTTGTTGTTTGATATCATAATCAAATCCTAGAAAGTCGAGCAATTACTGCTCAGACAGCTATGTTTTCAGAGGCAGATGAAACTGTGTAAACGAAAACTGTGGCCATCCTGAATTAATGTTGGCTGATCTATCATATTCAAGTCATAGCCATTCAACATTTGTTTTCAAGTTTGTTTTTACACGTGGAGAGGTCTCACATAACCTAGAACATTTCATTGTTATCCTGCAGAAACTTGATGGCTAAGCAAGACATGTCAGAACTTGGGTTTGGAAAGGTTTCTGAGATAGATGCTCCAGGTGAAAAACCCAATGAGAGAATTAATAACTGATATGGAACTAGTGGCTATACGATCTTGAACTAAAGGATGAAGAAGAGGGTTTCACAAAGTTGGAAAAGCTTTTGCGGTTCAAACTGAGTCAATGGGCATTTTCATTTTCTTTTTCATTTGACTGATGTACGTTTCATTATGATCAAAGACAGCGAAAGAAGCTAAGATATCCAACAGTTACAGGGTTGGATTCAAACACTTTTAAGGACCTAGATAGGGATGCATAAATTTTTGTAACCAACTGCTGTGTTGATCATTCACAGTTTGCTAACAGCTTTTGCTGATCCTGCGTTATCTAAACAGGACATTAGAATTATTTTGTTTTGCATTGTTTCGGTTGGTTCTATCAGATACATTCACTTAATCCAAAATCATTGGGATTTATTAGGGTCAAGTTCTTAAGAGCTCTTTTCTTCTTTCCCCTAAAACCCCATGTTTATTCTTCAGTGCTGTTTGCAATTATAGATTCACATTCAGTCAAATGCTATGATGATCTTAAAGAATTGCCCGCCAAGTGCCAACTGAATGCCGTTTACATTTGACAATATGTTAGTTGCCGATGACTACATTCAGTTGCACTCACCAGACATTGTCCGACATTCGGTCAATTGTGACTCAATGTGATCGTCATTCATCGACATTCGATCGAAAAAAGAATACGGTGAAGCCACCTATTCCTTGTCTTGGTTCAAAGATGATGCTATCCATTTTCCGTGCAGATGATAGAAATATAAAATGCCAGTGCAGCCAAAAAAAAAAAAAAACTTGGTCTGGATGATTACACCAATGATGCTCGTCAAATGAATCCAGTCTTTCCTAACGGTCCAAAAAAACTTGAAAGGTGTAGGCGTGTAGCTGCTGGCGGGAGGTAAACCCTAAGCTACATCCTCCTACTACCTTGTACTAAAAAATAAAAACTCACTCTCTCTCTCTTCCTCGAAGGCATCGCTAAGGGCACTCCCCTTGTATAAAAACTCGATGCTCCACGTTTTCTATTCTCTCTCTCTCTCTCTCTCTCTCCTCCTTCTTCCATGGCTTGCCATTGGTCTCTGCAACTTAACAACTCATTCTACTTCTCGTAAGTTCCTCCTATCTAATGCTTACATGCACCTATACATAGGCGTATCTAAATGTGTCTTTTTTACCCGCTTGTGACTTGCCTACAAGTGATATGATTATACATGGAGTAAAGGGGATAGCGGTGAAGTTAAAGATGTAGTTATGGCAGGCATCTATGAAGTGATTCTTGTGCATTGTCCATTTTTGAGTATGTCTGTGCTGCATTACTGTATATAGTCTTGGAACTGGATTGAATCGTGTTTATGTGAACTACAGATCTAAACTTCTTTTGCTCTTATTATATTCTTCTGCCTCATAAAGATTAATTCTTGATTGCCCAAGAATACACTGTTTATGCTTGGACTAAACTGGAAACAACTAATAGAGCAGAAATTAGGTGTAGTTTTTAATCATTCATGACCAAGCCTGACGTTTGAACTTACCTTCTGGGACATTTCTGCTTAGTATAAATGTAGTATGGACCCCTAGCAAGGCTCTGAGTGGATAACAACTTACTTTCCACCAACAATATTTATTGACTTCTGCAAGATGGGGTCTGGATTGTTGAAAATAAGAATGGAGGAATAATATAGATTGCAGACTCTGTTCAGTTGATGGGGCTAGGTGAAAACACCCGGGCAATATAAAATTATTTATCAAAATTAGCAAATTGTATTGAAGTTACATAGAAGAGAGTAAAGATTCTATTCAATTTAATTCCTCCAGCTTGAGGATTTCTAGACACTTGTTTTGTTGGGTTTCATTATTGGTATCCAACAATTTTATGAACTTATGTAACAATCTGTTCAATAATGAGGATTATATGTCCATGTTAAATTTGCCATTTGAATGCTTATCTGAACTGGAGGGAAGAATATTTCATTATTGATTGGCTGTCCTTTTGAGGTCACAGGAAGTCTTCTGGATCAAAATGCAAAAGAAGGATCAAGGCTGATGCTCCAAACTTTTCAAAATTGAATGGGATGGAACATGGGGTTTCTTTCTTTTCGAAGAATAGCATTTCACTTGGATTTGTGTTTGCACGTTATACTTCCCGGTACATTTCTTTGAAGGTGTTATCTTCCATGTCTTCTTCTGCTTCTACTGGAGAAATTAATGACGTGAATGAGGCTGTTGTGAGTAGACCTGATGATAAAAACATGGAGTTAACTCGAATAAATTGTCTTGTGTGGGTGCTGCATGAGTCTGCAACAAGCTTTTCCCAAGCAGTTGAGTCCCTTGAACTGGCAGGAAGTGGTCCAGAACTTGCAATGGCTTGGAATGGGAAGGATGTCCATATATGGCATAAACGTTTGGCATATCAGGTATAGACAAACCAAACTAATGCATTAGCAATATGCTTCTTCTTCTTCTTCTTCTTTTGTTATATAACCTGAAAAAAGTTAGATTAATTCATTGTTGCTTGTGATTAAGATCATTGTTTCTATAATCATAATTGGTCATTTAATTCACATATTTGTGCTCATATGTTGTTCTGCATTTGACCACTCAGAGATAATTTAATTGTTTAGCGGTGGAACCCTCTTTATGAATGTAGAAAACATAAATTTTCAAACAAGAATCGTTGACTAATATGGCTGTCAGGTTGCTGTTTATGCTTTGCTGAAAACGGCAATTGAAGTAGAGATTTTGCTTTCTCATGATCGTCACAACCCATCTCCAGTTAAAGAAATGTAAGTAATTCTTATGTGCAAGTACATATGTTCATGGTAGTTACAATTCCTTAACCAAAGAACTTATGGCAACGGATGTAGAGGGGGTTTATTTAAACCCAAAGTAATGCTTGTACATGATGTTTTAGCTTGGTATAACTCTATAAGAGATTTGATTCCATTTCTTGGATGTTTGGCATTAAGCCAAACTGGTAGTTTAAACCTCATCCAAGATGCATTCTGTGTCTGCTGATTATACTTTTTCTATTTCTTCCGTGGTTCAAATATTCAAATATTCGTGGTCCATATATCATCTAGTTTGATGCTTTTACTTTTCATTTGGTCCAGCTTTACCCCGAAGATAAACTTGCTAGGCGAGTACATAGAAAACCAATTGAACATGAAGCACCCAGACTTAGTACAGTGGTTTAAAGCGGTGGAATTGCCTCATATAGCAGGATTTTTTGCTCCTTCGCTGAAACAGTGGTCTGTAGAATATGCTGGAAGGTTTGTTCGTTTAATCCGCTGCTTCATTTCATTGCAATTTACCTTTAGTTCTTGAATTATGATTTAGCCTATAGACATATATATTCAGTGGTGTTGCAGGGATTATTGTAGCAATAAGCTGCTGTGCGGCTGTTGGAAAATTGGGCAGTGAAAGAATTTGCTGTCCATTATTCACGTTGTCACTAGAGGATGTATTAATAGAGCTCATGGATCTTTCACATAGTATTGTTGAAGTGGACAAATTACACAAACTAGCAACCGAGGCAGGATTCGAACTTGATTTCTTGTCCCATTTTGGTGCGAAGGTTTTCCCGTGCAATAAAACTGAAGAACTAGAGCTCTGGATTGGGTTGGCGCAGCAAAAACTTTCATTGGCACTCAGCAAAGAAATTGATATAAGAGGCACAGGAAAGAGGGTCAGTTCCTGCATGGCCAAATATCTTTGAAGTTTTTAAAAAACAGTCATAGTATTAGCTCATATTTAGCAGGAGCTTTTCCCTGACAGAAAGTTATAGATGGATTTTAGACACATCAATATGTTGTTCTTACTCAAATCCTGACTTTTATAATAACACATCTGGTGTAACAAAATACTGTTGTCCTGTTATTAGGTAACTTTTATATAAACTTAGAATTTCTAATTGTTTAAGTAAATTTGGGTACCGGTGGTGAGATTGTCAAGTAAAGTTGCATTTCTCTGGAATTTGAATAATGGCTCTTAATTATAATATTATAACAGGCTTGTGCAGATAGTTTGGCCACTCTGGGGCTTTTTGCATATCTGGGAAGAAAGACTAGATTATTCTTGTCAAGAATGGGCATTAAGGACCTTGATGAGCTTGTTCTGGACTTCCTCAGGTAACTTCTGAAAACTGAATGTTCAATTTGTGTATACTAACTGAGTAAGAGGTCACATTCTTTACCTGCAGTTATTTGGAGTGTGGCTGCCTTTTTGTTTACCCTGAACTTGCTTCTGTGCCAACGTATCAATGTTTCATGGAGGTAATTTTAATTGTAGTTTTATTGGAAACAAAGAAATGAGAAGCTCTCTAATATATGTAAAACATCCTTCTAGGTCGTAAGTGATGAAATAGGATGGCTTGATTTTTATGCTGCATGCTCTTTTTTAAGCAATCAAGAAAGGGAAAGGTCCAAACAGCACACAATTCAAGCAGAGAAAGAGATAATTCTATCTACTGTATTTACTGTTTGTTATGATGTTTTCTCTGGTTTTGCTCACTTCAGCCGTTCAGCTCAACAGCCCTTAGATGCAGAATTGCTAGCTTTCTTGCTCAGAAGGTTGTAAACAATATTTCTACTTCCACTATTAAGTTATTCTATTAAAATACTTGATCTGCTTCATTGACCAATTGATTGTTGACCTGTTCTCTCAATTTTTCAGTCAAAGTCTGTTAACTATCTGTCTGGAAGACTACTGGGCAGTTTATGATAGATCTTGGTATGCTGTTTGTTTTACTTTCAACTCTTTCTTAATTGCAATTGGACATGAACCAACTTATGGGAATTCAATGTAACTGTGCACATGCTGTTTTTCTCTGCAGTGAACCACTAAAGATTGTAGAAGCAGGTGCCTCTGACCACATGCTACCTGTAGGAACAAAGGGAAATGAGAATTTATATGTGACATTAGAAGCGCAACAGAGACCAGCTGAGTTAATACTAAAGGGATGCCTGACAACAAAATCTCTACAAAGCATTAACCTGAGAAAGGTATGGCTAACTGCGATCCTTGACCAGTTGAAGAAACAGGTGGTATTGTTTGCCAACTACATAGATTGTGCAATGAAACTAGAGTGTTGAGTAATTAAAAGTAGAACTTTGAGTTGAAAATACCTAGAGTTTCAAGGAAAGTAAACTAGGTATTGATTATTTTTAGTCTGGAACAATGGAAAGAAATGACAGAAGTACTGAAGATTTGATAGCTACTACAAAGACCAACTTTTCTGTTTATGCATGCATGCATATGTACTTACGTACAATACGGAACTAAATGCTGAAGATTCTTAAACATCAAGAGATATCCAAAATTTAGCACTCTACATCTTTCACCAATTTATTCTTAGACAGTTGCAAGATGGCCACGTTCCTCGTATCTGATTTCTTTGGTATTCATTTGCCTTTTAAGAGCAGGCTAGTTGCTCTGCCCAGAGAGAAGCAATAACTCATGTGGAAGCCTCCAGCACCACCGCCACCAGACCAAATCTTCCACATGAGAGCTTACTCAGAAAATACAGTGTCAAATTGGTATCTACAAGCTCGGTAAGCCCAATTGTCCTGCACCTCTTTTTAATGAACAGCATGGTTTCATTTTTGGATGCTGGATTGCTAACATAGAAAAGCAGATTGTTTTGAAGGATTTGTGGATGGGAACCCAATTGCTTGTTGTAGACATCAGTTGTGCTCTGAAGCTAGTCTTAAAGCAATTTCATGGCCACGAAGTTACAATAAGAGAAAGAAAGAAGTTAAAGAGAACGCTAAATGACATTATAACACTAATCCCAGTTACAATACTAATGCTACTTCCTGTAAGCACCCATGTACCCTAATGAAGATACTCTGTTATTTAGGTTAGAAGTGCAGTTTATACAAGCAGAAATATAATAATTGTTGAAAGAATCGATTGAATCTTCTTTTCCTATATATCCAGGTGTCTGCTGTAGGTCATGCAGCTATTCTAGCAGCCATCAAGAAATATATGCCGTTCTTGGTATGCCTTTCTGCAGATCTTCCTATTCCTTATACTGTTTCCGCTGATCTTTTTTTCCTTTACTGTGTAATTAGATCCCTTCTCCATACTCCGCTGAGCGACTTGAGGTTGTGAAACAACTAGATAGAACCAAGAAGATGGAAGTTCAGTCATGGATCAACCTTGAAGATCCATCCTCTAGAATACCATGAATAAGCACTCTTTCCACGCTAGTGCCTTGAAGATCCATCCTCTAGAATACCAAGAATAAGCACTCTTTCCACGCTAGTGCTGTCATCTGAAGTAATAAATTAGTTTCATGTGTAACTGCAACATACCTAATTGTATGCTCTGAGTTTGTAAATACATGATTGCATATATATGTTGAGAGCATAATGTAACTTGCTAATGCTACACTGTATAGATTCAATCCGTTTCTTTTTGGTTAGATATTGCTTACCTGTTTGTTAAGTAAATGAGAACTAGTTGTAAAAATTGATAATATACAGGCTTGCTGCGGTAATGGACTTTTTTCCCCTGGATTTCATCCTGCTCAAACCAACAATGTTCTATAGCAATTGCATCACTAGGCTCTCTTTGCGAAAAAAAGTTGTAAACATACCAAAATAGTGCACTGCTACTGCTGAAAACACAAAAACAACACATGATATTATTAGAATCATCTTTCCAATATCTTTTGTGAGAAATGCAGAACGAAGAGGAACATCTGGATCGGCCAGGGTTAAAAGTGAGATTTCTTTTTTGGTGCTCTAGAAGAGGTCCTCCTGCTACTAATTACTGATATATAAAAAGTAATGCTGTTATATGCCTTGTCAGGTGCGGAGTAAGGTATGAAATCGATCACCTAGGCTGTGTAGAGGATCTTCGTGATATTCAGATCATCTGTTAAGAGATTATAATGATGTAAGAGTAAAGAAGATGTTTATTAATGTCTACCACGCTTTAACAGGAAAAGGAAAAGAAAACAGGATGTCATTTCCTTGAAAAATCACACAGAAGACACGATATCATTAACAAACACCGATTACTCTGATAAAGCAAATGGAGACTGCATATGTAAGGAGATATTGTTGCACACGAACCAGCAAGTAAAAATACATAAAATCATTGAAGCTGTCGTTTATTTGAACATACCGGGCATCACCTAATCTACCTTGCAATATTGCATAACCCATCAACATGCCAACTTAGGCAGGGCAAAACAACCAATATGTTTGGTCGTCTTATATTTTTGTTAGAAAATGAATCTCGAATCTATTCTGGAACAATATTTTATCCCGAAACTTTCTATTAGGAGAAGGTAGTCAATAATAAAATAAAATTTATTATGAATAATTATATATGAGATCTAGTTGATCTTCCATGCAGAAGTAAACTATTAGAACATAAGTAAATCTTCAAAATAAAGATAAAAGCTGATGGAACTATTGATAAATACAAAATAAGACTTGTCATTAAAGAATTCAAACAACAAAAAGATCTGGACTATTTTAACACATATTCATTTGTATCAAGAATAACTTCCATGTGAATGTTAATAGATATCACAGTTATTAACAAGCTTAAAATACATTAAATGGATGTATGTACATCTTTCTTAAATGATGACCTTGATGAAAAGGTTTACATGAAACAACTCGAGGGGTTCGTTGTTAATGGACTAGAAAAAGAAATTTTGTAAGCTTATTAAACCATTATATGGTTTGAAACAAACACCTAAACAATGACATAAAAAATTTGGAAATGGTATGTTCTCAAATGAGTTCAAAATCAATGAAATTGATAAATATGTTCATGTGAAAAAACACAAATAAAAGTTATGTCATTGTACGTCTCTATGTAGACAATATATTGTTTTGGGCAACAATGATTACATGATCAAATATTCAAAGAAAATATTAACTAACAAGTTTGATAAGAAAGACTTAGGTGTTGCAATTTTTATATTAAGTATAAAAATTCTAAGGCATCTTATGAATTGGGATTGTCCTAATCTTATTATGTTAAGAAAACTTTGGATTAATCTTTCAAAGGTGACAATAACATGGTAAAAAACCAATAGATGTAAGTGTTCATGTGTTCAAAAATAAAGGAAATACCAATTGAGATATTCTTGAATAATTAGGAGTTTGATGTACGTCATAAACTGCATAAGACCAAATATTGCATACTTAGTTGAAAAACTTAGTAGATTTATTGTTAATTCAAGTATGGATTATTGAAAAGCAATAGATAGAGTATTCAAATTTTAACATACACCTTTGGATTATGGGTTACATTATACTAGTTACCCAGTAGTACGAGAAATGTATAGTAATG
>Ga0325414_1000516_pt1 | contig 31865 bp, 15 predicted proteins | sample PopdelMetagenome_8_FD_206183 | JGI IMG/M metagenome (GOLD analysis project Ga0325414, IMG submission 206183) | Populus deltoides microbial communities from Bellville, Georgia, United States - Leaf-PdKOR-R3 | ecosystem: Host-associated > Plants > Phyllosphere > Phylloplane/Leaf | place: USA... | reverse complement strand
TTTCTTTCGAAGGTTATATGTTGATTTTTACCTCCAGAATCTATTTTTATGTATGGACTCTACAAAGTATAGCTAAGGATCCGCTCCAGTTTAAAATCTAACACAATTAAAGGTCTGGATCGCAAATTTGCTAAGCCAAAGCAGTTTAAAGACGTATTTTTAGTTTTTTTAAAAATAAAATGACTAAGACTATAAGTTGGAGACTCCATTGTCGAGGAACTAAGGGTTTTTGTTTGAGTTTATTTTTAAAATCTCTGTTTTTTAAAAAAATAAATAATGTTAAGTATATAATCTTTTATTTATGGAATACACATAGAAGATAGTAAAATCAGAACAATTTAAAAAACGTATTCTCCGTAAACTCTAAACTCATAAAAAAAAGCAGAGGAAGAAGAAGAAGAAGAAGCAGCAGCAGCAGCAGCAAGCGGACAGGTAACAGGTAACAGGTAACTATATTCGGTATATATTGGTTATAGCTGAAGCATTTCCCCAAGTGATCCGAAGCTGAAGAAAGGAGCGAGAGACCCCTCCTTCTCACACAGCTTTTAGACATGCTAGCGACTGGACAAACTATTTTCACAACCTCAAAACAACTTCTTGCTTAGTACTAGTAATATTTTACAACAACTACTAGCTAAATATATACCAAATTAACAATTCCTTGCTTTCTTGTTTCAACACAAAATCTCAGTCCGAAATATCCTGCTGTGTACATAAACAAACTCTCTCTCTCTCTCTCTCTATCTCTCTCTCTAAAGCGTCTTCATGTTCCGTATTTGTCTGCGGAGCTCATAGCTTACCACAGCTCACCTCAGCAAAACACATATACAGGGAGCCAGCTGTCTCTGTTTCTCTCCCTGTCTTACACTCTTACTCTGTTTTTTTTTTTTCGTTGCCTATGAAAATTCCCTTCCCAAAGAGTACCAATCAGCCTCTTTACACTGCCCTTAAAACCCGACCACTTCACCCCATTAACATTTCTATACCCTTCAATAAGCCACGCCCACCACCCATAGCAGTCCGTATGGACACGGACTCCTCTACCACCACCTCCACCGCCGTCTACCGCCATAAAAAAGACAAGATTCTCGTAATAATGGGAGCGACTGGGTGTGGCAAAACAAGGGTATCTATTGATCTAGCTACACGCTTCCAATCCGAAATCATCAACTCCGACAAAATGCAAGTCTACGAAGGTCTTGACATCACCACCAACAAAATCACCATTCAAGACCGTCTAGGTGTTCCTCACCATTTACTCGGTGAGTTCGACCCGGATGATGGTGAGTTGACTCCCTCCGAGTATCGGTTAGCTGGTGGATTGGCTATCTCAGGTATTGTTTCAAGGCAAAACCTTCCTATTGTGGTTGGTGGGTCCAACTCCCTTATTCACGCTTTGGTTGTTGACCGGTTTAATCCCGAGTTAAACGTTTTTGATGGGTGTAACCCAGTTTCAACCCAGTTAAGATATAACTGTTGTTTTTTGTGGGTGGATGTGTCATTACCTGTTTTGTGCGATTACTTGTGTAAGCGAGTCGACGAAATGCTCGACTCCGGGATGCTCGATGAGCTGTCAGAGTATTATGGCTCAGTTGATGCAGCGAGTCAAATCGGGTTGAGGAAAGCGATTGGGGTGCCTGAGTTTGATCGGTATTTCAAAAAGTACCCACCTGGGTCTGGGTGTGGCAGAGGTATGGAATGGGATCGGGTCCGGAGGGGAGTATACGAGGTCTGTGTGAGGGAGATAAAGGAGAACACGTGTCAGCTTGCGAAAAGGCAGATCGGCAAGATCTTGAGATTAAAAGGGGCAGGTTGGGACCTAAAAAGAGTTGATGCGACTGAAAGCTTTAGGGAGGTGATGACGGTGACGTCAGATGATCATATCAAGAAAAGAAAGAAGAAGAGGTGGATGGAGGTTTGGGGGAGAGATGTGATGGAGCCAAGCATGAAAATTGTGAAACGTTTCTTGGAGGAGGAGTAGGAGTAGGTTTTACAGTCAGTCAGCCAGTCAATCCATCAATCAATCAATCCAGCTTTTTTCCCGCTACCGTTCTGGTTTTCCAAATTATTATTATTATTTTGGGAAATGCTAACGTGAAGCTGCGATTGTGCAATTCTTGGGTTCGATATTTCGAATCGGCGCTTGCCTGACTAGTTCATGCAATCGTGGGTGGCGATCATGTTCGATAAGCATGGTCAAGCTTGCATAATCACATCCGCCAGTGCAATCTTTCGCGGTTTTATGTCGGATGACAAGCATGGTGAAGATTGCGTAATCACATCCATCGCGGCTACGCATATTTTCTTCTCTTTCGGTTTGGGTCTTAAATGATGGAGAGTTTTTGGGTTACATATTGGGGGTTCACAAATGGGGTTCCAGAATTTGCAATGAGCAACCAGTTTTGCAGCATCAGGATGTTCCTGGCTTGGGTACTGTATTGGGGGCATCTTTACTCTTTTCCCCCCCTTTTTTTCCTTTCCTGCCTTGAAAGGCTCCATTTAAAGTCAATATAAACGTACGGAAAAAATCGTGAATTTTGGAGAAATAAAAACTTATTCTGGAATGTTGTTTTTAGCAATTATTCTTAACTGATAATAGAAGCTTGTTTTAGTGGCTGCAGAGTCCTAATTCGCATCTGGGCATTGTAAGCAAATTGAAGTGGAGAGTCTTCTTGCACATATTCGTTGTGGAGAATTGGTTGCCAAGAAGCTTACACAATGGAACAAAAAATACCTTTTTGCTAAAAATTTGTATTTTGATGGGTAGCCCAGCACGCTTCTCAAAACTCTTGTTCCCAAATACAAGTAACATTGATCTTTTTTGTTTTCCTGCTTAGTTTCATATGTTTTGCCTTGCTTTCGATACAGGTTTTTTTTTTTTTTTAAAAAAATTTCTTCACTGGCAAATCTTCCAAACATCCGGTCGAGAACTAATTAGGACATTGACAAAGTTAAAAATTAGTTCGTTAAGAAAAAAACGATACAAATTTATTCAAATTAAAAAAAAAAAACTAATCTGTTTTTAACCGGCGAATCTTTTAAGCAAAAGGTAAGGATGGGGACAAGTTTGTAATAGTCTCTGATTTATAGTAAGTTGAGAATTTTCCTCTTTTTTTTTTTAATTTAATTGTAATCAGCTCACGATATATGTTTATTTCTTTAAAAAAAATAAAAGAAAACGATGCAGGTATCGCGTGTAAAATTAACTATATAGAGATTGGAAAGAATCCTCAAATCTTAAAGCATCAATATGTACATCTGTCCATCGAAGAAAACAAACATTGACATACCTAGGTGTATCTCGAACAGGATCTTCTTCCTGGCTTAGATACTACATAGATTTAGTCAATCTTTAACCAACTAAGTTGAACCGGCATGTCCCTCTTGATTGTAACCCATTCGATTTCCAATCTCCTCTTTTCTGATTGAAGAGAATCGTTTGGTTTCCGATTATTAAATCCACTGAAATCGCTGCACTATTTGGTCAAAGCATTGATCTCCTAGACGCTCTCAATCAAATGTACATTAATGACACAATGATTCTGCTATCTGCATTAACCGTGGGAATTAGTCCCTCATCCTCCGATTTTAGATTTATAAAACTGTGATAGTTTGTTTTCTGCGAAGGACAATGATGTCGAGGACTAGGATGATGTCGAGGACTAGGATGCCTACCTTACCATTCTAGTGCTATAAAAGTGTAACCCTTCTCCTGTCTATCATGACAATATAACTATGCCCTCAGTATTTAAAGAACTGTACATTGATGAGTACCCAGTAATTCATGAATTGTCAATTCGCTGCCAGCCTTCTTTATTACTGAAGTTCTTATCTTTTATTTTTTAACAACAAGACACAAATAAACACACAGATTGAAAATGTGAGTCAAAAGCAGCTTATTATACGTATCTTAGCTAAAATAATCGTTCTAACCCCTGCGGTGTGAGGGAATATCAGGGCTAATTAATCTGCTACCATGACAAGCATCTGTGGAATTAATAGGAACAAGGAATTAGTATTGCGATCAATCTGATGATATGAATTCTAAATAAATTAACCATCTTCTACACATGGCAGGCCATAACCTAAAAATTTACATATACATATGGGGTCTATTCAACTTTTCCAAATCCAGCTTTTTTTCATTTTTTTAGTGGCTAAACCAAATAATTGAGTTAATGGACCATCACTATCTTAGATAAATTTATCTAAACTCAAGTATGCATTTATTATTTCCATGTATTATTCAACCAAGCAAATTTGTCCCATGCGTTGAACCTTGCAACTCGTGAACTGGCCTCTTATTTATGTTGAGTTATATGAATGTGAGTATGTCCACACTCATCCTGAACAGCCGAGCAGAAAAAGTTCGATAATTTAACAATAATGGGGATCCAAATTATGAAGCACCACTGTAAAATTTTTGTCACTGCTGTACAATTGTCACATAGCTATCACGAAGAACCTTTTTTACTTTTGAAGGTTCTGAATTTTCTGAAGCAATGATAGAAGTTTTTGTGGTGCCGCATCTTCAGGATGAGCCACCAGCCAGTAATCTTTATCCGAAAAACCCAAAAAAATATTTTGGGAGTCCCGTATTCGTGTTTCTGGTTTTGATTAAATCATATTTGTGATGGGGACAAAGCTACGAGGTTCCATAATACGAATAGGCGCTCTATTCCATCATATTCAAAGGCATATTTCAGCCTCTGACCATTGCTCGTTCTTGATTATCTTCTTTTTTTCAACTAGGGAAGCTAAAAGCGGATATATATAGCGTAGAAGTTGGTATCTTCCATCGCGTCTCCTTCATACGTAAGATTGACATACATGTCACGTATATAGTATAAGACCATTAGGTAATCCGGCCAGATCATGTGTACTGAGAGGCTTAGCTCAAAGATGTTAAATTTCTTTTGTTTTAGATGAATAGAAGTTGAGTAATTAATGCTATTCTACCAAAAATATTTATGGTTGACGTAGCACGAGACCTTCGAGTCAAGCACACCCTGCCAATGGTTTATATATATATATATATATATATATAGAAACACCTCACTATAAATAGATGTTTTTGGATAAATAGTATTGAATTGAATATTTAAGTTCCACTCGCATTTAAAAGACTTGAATCTTATAATGGATGGATAATTTTGTATTTTTTATATTACTTTATATTTATTAGATGTAAAACAGTTTTTCTAGCGCTCTTTCATCTACTGTTTATTTTTAGATTATTAATTAAGTGGTTTATGCTTCATAATATCTGTTGGTCCGTAAAGAATTCAATAATTGAAGTCATATTCCATCCAAATACTTAAAAATATAGCTAAAATCTAGGATGGCAAAAGATCATGCACATGTTATTTCCCCGCGAATCTGATTTTATTTCTTCTCATTGTTATTTTCCATTATTAACTAATTTGTTTGAGCCAAATTATAATAATTTAGAGGGACAAGTTTTAGATGAAACATATAGAGGGATCTGAGACCATTGCATTATTTTATGTTTTTCATTTGTAACATGATACTCGGAGGAAATAATTAGCTGTCCTGCGATGGAATATAATGCGGTGAAGAACATGTCTGTTCTTGTTTTTATAAGATGCAAAAGAAATTCTGATGGCTGTTCTTCTGCCAACAGGCAAAGCTACATGCATGGGGAGACTTTCTCTTTAAGCTAAGAAAAAGACAATTGCTCTAATAATGTATAATTTATAACCAGCTAGTCCAAAGGATACAAACTCACTGTTGTAAAGTTTGATTCATTAACAAATGTATATTTTACTAGGTTATAAAAACTAACAAACTTAATTTCATCAAAGAGTTCAACTAGCTTCTTGGAAGTGGGAAAAGTAATTGGACTACGATTAACAAAACAGTTCGCGATAAGACCAAAACATATGGATAATTATAAATCCTCAAATAGTCGCATGATTGTAGAGAAGAAAACAAGGAATTGGCACGAAGAAAGAAATGGAATGGCATGTTATATATGACGAATAATTAGGTCGATCGTAGCTAACAAGAAACGAACCAGCTATAATTATCCTCCAAGGTATTTATGTGCAGGTACAGATGTTGAAACCTAGGTAATGAGTAACATAGTAAGAAAGGAAAAGAGGTCGGTCAAACAAAATGGAGAAAAAAATAAACAATTTTATCTGCAGGTACATACTCACTCTAGCATGATTGTAGTACATGCATGAAACTGCAATTTGCAATAAACAATTTTATTACATTTAATTTAAGCACTAATCAGTAGTAAACTCCTCCTCAATGATCAATTATTATGAATCCTATGAAAGCAAGCACACATTTGCAGATGATGTTTGGTACGCGAGAAAAGAATATTGGACAAATTGCGCTTATTTAGTTCATTGAACAATAATATTGGATTGGTCATGTTAGGTATTTATACCCAGACATTATTTGACAGTTTATATGTCTAACCATCTGTTGATATTTATATAAATTTAATAGAATGACTTGATTAAGGTAAGAAAATAGAAAAAAAAAAAAACAATAGATGCGGACGAACGAAGTGCACCACTCAGCAGAGGCATGTTTTTAATCTTAAATACTAGATGATCGTGTAACTTGGAAAAATCAAAAGCATGACTCCATGCTTACATGTGAACATGCTGGTTTTCATGAAACTGTCCTGAGAATGTTTGCTCTGAGAAAGTTAGCACAAAAAAACAAAAAAACATATGGATTTAACAAATAATAAATCAATGACAGAAAGGGAATGATCGAAAGTAGTGAAACGGGAGATCCAATAAGGGGCTGTAAGATTCAAAGACAAAAACATAGAAAAGTAAGTAGCAGAAGCACCATAGTTTAATATTCATAATAATTAATTGATAGTAAACAATTGCATATAACATGACGGGTTTGTAGCAGAAACTCGAGAAGAGCAGCCCAGCCCCTTCTAGGACTGAGATATGGCAGTGCGCGTGCTGTTCCTTGCGCACGATACTATGAAACTCATCTTCACAGAGGCATATGCCCTATAAATTAATACGAGCTTGTATTTTTATAGCACTGGCAGACAATTTGATCACTCCATGTTCCGAGTTGAAGGTGGAGGTCGCTGCCCAAAGTTTCATAGACTGTTGTGAGTAATTCAGAAGCACAATGATGACAATGTGCATGGGTTTTTTGCAAGCCACGTTTTCTATTAATCACGACTAATTAATAAATCACCTGGAATGCACCTGCATTGACTTTGTTTGACCGGACAACGGACAGGGTAACAATACAAAAAAGATTAAATATTGTTGTCTTTTCTTTGCTTGCCTTGTAAGCTTAATCTAACATGTTCGGGCTAGAGTTATGTATATATGCACACACACAGGTAGGGCTGAAACCATAATTTTAGCATTAGGACGGTCAGCATGAAAGAAATTAGGTAAACTTGAAAGTAAATAGCAAAGGGAAAGCCACATATGTAGGTGATACGTGATTTGAAGATCAGATACATGCATTTCTCCTATAATATTGAAGGGTGTAATTGAAAACATTTTAAAGATTGTACATGGACTAAATGTCAACTTTTTATAAATTGAGGGTGAGATTTAAGAAATCATAAGAAATTAAAAATTATATATCCAATTGTATAAACACATCCAACTACTGTTTGATATTGGACTATCATGAGATGTGCCACCAGTGAAATTACTTTAACTATTTAATAATCTATTATTGTATTGCCTGAACTAAAAATATCATTAAGAACATACATAACTTAAATTAAATATTTTTTAAGAAGCCAAATGAATGGTCAAGAAATTAATTATTAATTTGAAAAACAGATAAATATCATAAAAAATACGAGTAAAAATAAATAAATAATGATAAAAAATTTTCATAATTATTTCTTAACTAAATGGAATCGCTAAATAATTTAGCTGAGATACGGATTCAGTATACTTAAAATAAAATAATTATGGTTAGATAATTTTAAATTATTTAAGATTATTTCTGTATTTATAAAAAAATAAAAAGACTTTCATGTTAAAAAACATCGCTTTTCATGCTTTTTTAAAATAAAAAATAACATACCTTCGATCAAATGCTCAAAAAGTTGAATTTTAAAATCCTTATAAAATACTTTTTTTATACTCTGCTTTAAAGTATAGTTGCAATCCATAAGTGATGACATTGAAGAAACTAAAATAACATCAGAATGAAACTGAGAAATCAGGCTTTCTTATTGTTAAGCTGAGGATGCAGTTTACTGTTCAATTTGATGTATATAAAATTAAAGTGAGAAATAACTAAAACTGAGAAATCAGACTTTGTTTTTAAGTTTGTGTGTGCAGCAAGCTGTTAAACACATTGTGCAAATATTAAAGTGTGATCTTGGCATCGTTAAATCTTTTTGTGGGCATGGGAGTCTCTTGTATCAGTTTTTTTTTTTATTCGGATCATGCTTGAAATTGTATTTTTTAAATTTTAATTTAATTTATTTATAATTAATTTATATATATATATATATATATATATATTTAGATTGTTTTGATGTTGTAATATTAAAAATAATTTTTTTAAAATAAAAAATATTATTTTAATATATATTTTTAAAATTATATTTTAAACCATAACGGCTATTATATTTCCATATTCTCCCTTTAAACTAGCTGTTCGAAGTCTGAACAGGAAATTATGGAATTTGCTTGAAATTATTCTGTACAATGCATTGCCCAAACAATTTGATTAACCAGAAACGGAGGCCTAAGTCATATCCGCATCTCATTAGAGATTTGGGTCAGAGTTTCTTTATAACTATAAAAAAGAAAAAAAAAATTTGAGGATTAGGATCAACTCGGAGAGTTTAAGAGAGAGAGTTACGGATTTGCAACTAAAAGTGGAGGATCAAAACTGTGATGCTGCAACTCTACTCTAATTCTTTTGATCCTCCGAATTTAGTTGCAAGTCCAGGCCCCTTGAACATGAGGCCTAATGAGGAATTGGAGAGTTAAAGAAAGATATGAACTCCAGGCCCAGTATTGGAGACCAAACTAGAAAGGTTTTGTGGGGCCAACTTCTTTTTGACACCGACATCACAGAGCTGCAAGCCCAAGATTAATAATTACCGGGTTACAAACAGTGAAACGACCGATCTGAGGTCAAAATTCAAGAAAGTTGGATTGCCGAATACAGTAATCACTCGGAATCTTGACCGCACACAGCTTTCCAGCTGAAGTAATACTAGTTTTGGGAAATAACAGGTCAAATTGAAGGCAAGAATTCCTTTTTAGACGTATTTAATTCAAGACAGCACCTTCGTGTATACTGATGAATTTCGCTTATGTGCGATAATAATTGATTTTCAAATGATTTTTTAGTTAGAAATATATTAAAATAATATTTCATGATATATTGATATAGTAGATACATAACTTACTTTTACAGAAGCGGCCATGAAAACCTAAACAAGTAGCCATGGAAGAAAGAGAAGAGTACCTTCTAACAGCTTCTTTCCGCTAAAACCTAAAATTTAAACACTTCCTTGATGTCAACGTTCAGTAAGCCGGCCATTCTATCAGGAAAAAGAATTTACGCCGCCCTATTGCAACACGCTTTCTCAACGCCAAAAATTGATTTTTTTTCCCCTTGTTTTTTCTTCCCTGTCAAGCCATTTACACCTCTGTTTTCTTGTTTTGCTTTATTGGCTTTCAAGATTTAATCCAAACGAGTCCTTCAAAGTACCATTATGGACAAAATAACATCAATGGTCTACGTCCATATATCAACAAATTAAGAATCCCATCTCATCATCAATTTCTGTAATGTATAGCTCCTCTTTTTAATGGAGTAACACAACATCAGCAGAAGAACCAACCGATTATTATCTAGACACATTCGCCGAAGGTAATCCATACGCAAGCCAAGGTTTTTATGGCTTTGGTGCAAAAACTCACGGGATTTTCGCGGTCTATTAATCAAGGTCTTGATAGTAAGGGATTGAAATCGGTAGAAGGTAACAATCATGAAAGGAAGCGTGTTGGTCGTGATGATATTGAGTCATCTTGAATTTCAACAGAAGAGAATTGTCATTGGGCTGCTGCTGGTGGCGTTGAAACTGTTATGACACCAATTCTTAAAGCACTAAATACTCGTTCGGTACCTGTTTCATCTTTCTTTGAACTTCTTCAGCCATGTTAACTGAGATGCTTCCTGGCCATGGCTCATAAGATAACCTCTTCAGCCCAAAATGTCTTGACAGGCCAGCTTTCATGGGCTTCGTTCTGATGTTTTCCTTCCTTGACTTTGTTTGGGCCCCTTGGGGGTATAAACTAGCAGCCTAGTTCAAACCAGGCCCATTATAATGAGATAGGGTTCATTAATGATATGGATAGGACCCATTAAGTGCAGAGCAGCAATGAAAGCATCTGATCCTTTATTGCTGTGTCCATGATTTGCTTTTACTTGGTGAGATTCCTCCACGTCCCAACAACTACCACTTATATCATATTAAAGAGAGGGTTATCCTTGCTTTTAAATATTTTTTAAAAAAAGTGTATTTATCTTTATCAAATATCAAATTAATAACTTTTAGTATTTTATAATGATTTTGATATGATGATGTTGAAAATAATATATATATATATATATATGAAAAAAAATTATTTAAAAATATTTTTAAAAAATACATTCCAACACAGCATAAAACACCCAACTTGATTATCATCTCAGAATTGAAAATCAAGACCGATTTTTGTGATCTAAAAATTAAAATTATATTGAAATCTTTAATGGATGGTTAACCCTTTACCATTAAGCATATAATACAGTGACAAGGGACCTATCTGAAATATCATTACAGAGAAAGCCAATCTTTTTAAAAGATGCATCTTTTTCACTGTTTGATGTTACTTGTCTCATCACCTAACCCAGCACAGTTTAATTCTCCGAAAGAGGAGTCTGTCTTTTACACACAATGGAACAGTTCCTAATTACTTGAACGACAAGGGAGCCTATCCAGAAAGTTAGACCAGTCTACTTTCTTTGCTGGAAAAATCAGCCATCTTATTCATCCAAGAATTTAAAACATCTGACCTCGTGTGCCATGTTTTCTGCATTTTCTTTTATTTTCAACCAGTGCAATTATTATCACAAGAAAGCGTCAACAACGAAAGATTGCATTATCGAATCACAAAGCTAAGCAAACAGACTAGAATATGCTAAGAACCAATTAAAACAAATAATGAGGCACCCAGGATCGGCTCGTTTTCTATTTTATTGGCTAATAAAATAACTATTTACAGATAGCTGAATTACATTGCTCTATCATTTCCAGAAATACAAGTGGATCCTTGGCCGCGTTATCAAACAGATTTTTCACATTCATTCTCAACAATAACGGCGTCAGCATCCCACCAAGTATCCACATCAGATTCCGTCGCATTGACTAACGGCGACCTGGGTTTTCTCGTATCACCAACCGTTAACTCACCAGTGACATCATCTCTGACGTAAACCTTCTCTACGCCGCCGCCGACGACACCCACAATCTTCCCCAACGTAGGCCCTAATTCCGCAAAAACCTCCGGCACCCGAAACCCAACTCGGGTGTCCCATAAACTTAACGATGAATGGCCCGACAAATTTGTCTCTGCCGAGACGACCACCGAAGGAGATGTGGAAACAGCCGCGAAAATACTATCACATTTGCTGCCAAATATGGAACATATCTTCTGCTCCTTGTTAATGTCATAAAAAGAAACAGCAGCGTTTCTCGAATCGCAGCTGTTGTTAAGGTTTAATCCTAGACTTAATCCTAAATTATCCCAAAGCTTTACAACGTTTTTCCCGTTTGTGAAATCAGTCAACGAAAAAAAGTCTCCAATGCTGCTGTTTCGTCGTCTCCGGAGCCTAAAATTACCACCCTGGTATTGATCGTCAATGTAACAATTCCCAGAGCCTCTAACCCGGAAGTCTTGATCATGATCATTAATGGACCACCAACTTCTTGAAGATGATGTGGACTCTTCTTCCTCTTCGTCATCTGATAAGGATATTGATGATGAGCAAGATAAGTCTGTTTCGCTTTCGTAATCACAATCTTCTTGATTGGTAATAAGAGATGGTGAAGAGATGAAGGGGTGGTTTTTGAATCGGATGATGAGAATCTTGATTCTATTAATTATGGCTGTGAAAGAGGCAGCCAGGGCAAGAATCAGAGCGCCCCATTTCCAAAAACTATAAGCTTGGTGAATTTTTTCGACACCAGAAAGTGCAAGAATCTGGGAAAGAAATGTTGGGTTTTGCAGAGAGGCTAAGCCTGTCTCGAAATCGCTTATTCTATTGATCACTGGGATCTCCATGTCTAGCTAGCTAGCTAGCAACAATTGTGTGCAAAGACAGGAGTCTGGTATCTCAATCCTAAGAAAAAAAAATTACGGGATTTTAAGGTTTGCTACTAAGGATTGCTAAGAGAAGATTTGTGTGAACTGGTAAGAGAACGAAGAACAAGGAGACTTTTGAGTGGAGCTTTGTATTGAAAATACCAGAGAGGGATGAGATGTGAAACGGAGGAGGTTTTCTAGGGCCAGAGGGTTGGGTTTTTAAAGGCAAAGGAGGGGGGTGACCGAGGACTAAAAAACATGAGCATATTCTTGTAATGGCATATTCTTGCTATGACTTGTTCAGGTAACGATTGAGTTATAACTGTGTCTATACACGTTCGAATGTGTATTTGGACAAAAGTGTTTCCATATTTCTACCGAAAACGTAACTTTAGAAAATGAACTCCTTTCCAGTTACGAGTGCTATGATGTGTTGTTGTTGTTGGATAAATATAATAATAAAATATTTTAGTTATAAATAATTATTTGATAATATTATTATTAAATTGTCTAATAAGTTAATTTTAAAGTCTTTATTTAATTTAAATTTAAAATTAAATTATGGTAATTGTCTTAATCCAAACCGGTACAAAAACAACCTAATTAATTGATAAAAATAATTTAAAAATAAAATTTTAAAAAATTAATAGAGAAACATATCTCAACCTAACTCATTATGTAATTTAAATTTAAATTAACATAATTCGATTTAATATATCTAAAGATAATTTTTATAATTATTAAAAAAAAATTACTAATGAAATCGAAAGGAAGACTAAAAAAAAGGGAGTTTTATTGTTTATATTTTTCATCAGACTAATAATGCTCAAGAATTATTAGATACATTCAGCGTTGAAGATAGATCCGATTGTATCAAACAAATTATAATAATAAAGTATGAGGAATAAGTTGGGTCAAGTTACTTGGGAGATAACCATTGGCTACCTGGCAGAGATTCTTGTCCACGTCATAAAAAAAGTAGCAGGCTTTTTGGAAAGAGAAAAAGGATAGAGACTGATGAGTCACGATGAGAAGGTGCTTGGAAGTATTTGAATGTCGTGTAGTTGTTTCTTTTTTAAATGTTTTTTATTTAAAAAATATTAAAATAATATATTTTTATTTTTTAAAATTTATTTTTTACACATTAAAAAAAACTAAAAAATAAAAAAATTTAAGATTAGATGAAAAACAGGCTCCAAACACCCCGTAGTAGTAGAAATGCTAAATTATTAATTTTTGTAACGGGGCAGAAAAGGCAATAATATTTTTGTTTTGTGGTGTGGGAAGTGCCTAGTGGGCAAGGCAATATACAATGGGCTTTTTGGGCCAGTGATGAGTCATGCGACAGAGGGAGATATGATCTGATCCTCCGGCGTACAAACAAAACGGAAAGAGGGCTCTAGTGGTACAGTTTTTCAAATCTGTGGTGGTCAAGTTAGTGACGGTTCTACCACTACAAATTTGACACGCGGTGACTTGTCATTTGTTTGTTCTTTTGTTTCACTTTCTAGAGACCGCCTCGACTTGATTGTTTATGCGCTGTTCGGGTCCCACTTTATCAATCCCCGCCACTCACCAGCCTCTCGTTCTCTTTTTCTTGTGGCACATAAAAGGGGTGTTGATATACGACACTGTATGCTTATCTAGACAGTTTGTGGTCCCCGCTCGTCTTCTTCCATTTTCACAGAGAACCAAGAATTCGTGATCTCAAACAATAATAATAAACAATAATAATAATAATAATAATAATAATAATGAATCTCATCAATATAATCTCCTTTTGTTTTTACCCATCAGTTTTGAGAGACTCTCCCTTGTTAATATGAAAAGTCATGTATTCTGTCCAATTAAATTGATAAATACAGTATCTTAGTTTTTAAGTAGATTTTCCCATTTATTTTGATATTTAGGAAATTAAAAGGTTGTCATGTGAATATTAAATAAATATAATTTAATAATAATGGAGTGCAAGTTTGCTAATTAATATTCTAAATGAAATCTCACTTTATGATGCAATTTATTTAAGTGTTTGATGAAATTAATTTCAGCAGCCAAGAAATTAGAATATTATTTTGCTTTCATAATTGATTTAGTGGCGTTGAGCCTAATCATCATCACTTGGTGTCGAGATTTTCCTGTAACTTCGAAAATAAAATTTACCCCTTCTTAACGGAAAAGGACAAGTCATTGTCGACTTGTCCGTGCAAGTCACACCTATACATCATGGCATGGCATGTGATTTTCCAGAGAAATGAAATTAAAAAAAAAAAAAACTTTTGAATTATTTCTTTTTATTATTATTATTATGTCTGAACCAATTTATATATATTTTTGATTAATCTAATCAACTCTAAAATTAATAATTATATAAATCTTTACGAACTTTTGAATTAGTCTTTTTTTTTTTATATATATATATATATATATAAAGAAAATAACACATCTGATGAGTTACGATGCTGGGAACATCTTAGATTACGCTGTTTCCAATAGCTTAATTTAATAGATTTCGTGAATCAACAATAACGATGTCCATTTTGGGCTCCTTGCCTTTCCAAGCACGCACCTGCCTGCAGAAACACGATGAATAATGCTACAGCAGTCGATCGACTAATAATATCAACAACCTTATTTTTGGGCAACAGTTCCACAGCAAGGATAAGGCGTGATGTATACAACTTCGTGGCTAGTAGAATACAAATCATAGAACAGAAGCTAAATCAGCCGTATACATCTATTAAACAGTTAAATCCCCTCAGGCCTTGTTTCTCACAAGAAGAACCTGGCACTTGGCATTCTGAACGCAGTAACTGCTGACACTTCCCAGCAAAGCCCTATAGGAAATAATTTGCATCAATGTCAGATAATGCAATGAAACCACCCTACATGAGCATATAGAAATTCTGTCAAAAAAACCCTACAACTTATTGACCCCTACGTGATTTATTTTTATGAGGTGTTCACTGCTAAATGCTTGCAGTAGAATAGCTGTTCCATCTCTGCTTTCTCTTTTTGTGGCATATCAAGATTATCTTCTGTCACCATCAGATCGCTAGCAAAAATAAGAAAGATAGGAAACCAACCTCTTGATATTTCCATTTGCCTCGTCGCCAATGACAAGTAAATTGACACCACACTTCTGAACTGCATCGCATATGACCTCTTTAGGATAACCCGCCTCAGTAATTGCCTCCACAGTTACCTGAGAAGACAAAAGACAGTGACGATCCCTGTATATAAATATATATATATATAGTCAGAGAAAATTGGTAAAAATCAGTGCCATCCATCATCAAGTCCATGGAGAAAGCGGTATGTAGAATATGAATGACCATAAAATTTACCAGCCCACTTTTATTTTTACCAAGTTCCTATCTGCGACATTATATCATTTAAGCTAATATTGTAAAAAAGAAACACATAATTGAGACACCGAGAGTGCGGGGTGGGGGAGGAAAAGTGCAAGCAGTTGTACTGAATTTTTGGGCAAAACCTTGCTAACTATTGGCCTCATTTTCATAAATAAAATGCTTTCCAAATAAAGGTGGTGGACTTCAAGAAATTTTAGGACCCACCCGCCATATAGTTTGTCACAACAAACTAGACTCTATCAACACCAGAGTCAAAGCAACAGTTTAAGTAGTACATTACGATGATACGAATGAGTCTATAGAATACTTCTATCTTGAGATACAGGGACTGTTTAACCTTAGCAGAAGATGTGAAGCATCAAATTCCCAGTAACATGAATCACCTAAGATTTTTCTGAAAGGTCCAGTACAGCTTGCTTTTTTCAAAACTAGCTTAAAATTACTTTCTAGTTTTTCCATCTGTGATGGCTTTGTCCTGGAGATCTCAAGGATAAAGTTAAGAAATTCAATTTTCTTTAACATCTTTCCTTTTCATATGGATAATTCCGTGGGGCTTCATGTGTCGCGGATGGAAAAGTAGACTGGTAAATGACTACAGAGTGATCAGAGGTTTCAGCAAAGTGCTTCACTAATTATTATGGACATACCCCTTTACTTGCACATATTCTCTTAGCCTTCTCCAGAATACCCAATGCCACCTTCTTTTTTTGTAGTTGAACAGAGTTAAATAGATCCATGGCTGTCATTCAAAAGTATAAACTAATGATAATCAATTTCGCGTATACATTCTATTAGTTTAATGTTTCTAATATGACTCTCAATACGAGAAGTTCACAAGAGAATAATGAATCAAAAGATATGAGTGTAACAGACTTCCCGTTCCGAAAAGAAAAGGAAAGGCATTTGTAAACACAATTTGTTTTTGAGATCACGTGCATAGTTAAACAATTTCCATTAGCTTTTCTTGGGAAAAAATAGCAATAAAGGCTTAAACTCAAGTCCTTACATATAGACAAAGCAACACAATTCCCACCTGCCAACCTGCAGAATCTAGTTAAGAATGATGTATCATACGAAATCCAAGATTAACTGAGCAGGACTAGAAACCAAGAAATCCTGAGTAAAATGCAGTAACATGTACAGCACGAACACTTATGTTCTAGCGAAATGGATAGCAGGAATACTCAACTGGCTGAGAGTGGACATATGCAAGCGAGACCAAATGCTGAAGAGACTACATAATTACATTTTGGAGGTGGCTGCGCTGCGAATATGACAAGCGGTAAGTTCTTGATCGATTCTTTGAGATTGTCGAGCACCCACATTAGAGCACGATAACTGCACTCACTTTCATCTATGACCACCATCACCTTCATATTAGCCCTTCCATTTCCTTTATTCATTGTCACGCAGATGATGCAAAACCAAAGTCTTTAACTTCAATAAAATGTAGTTGGTACATAAATGTCATGTGATATGAAACTTCACCTATTTATATCATTGAAAGTCTTCAAATGTACTGGCCATTGTTTTGAATTCAAGAGCGTGTTAGTTGAGCCATTTGTTATACCTCTACAGTAAGCTTTCCTCTATAAGTAACCAAGAGTTATTTCTTTTCCAAAGTAATGTGCTTTAGAGTAACAATAGTCAATTTTTTGTTGCTTCAGGGTGGTTTGCTCTTTTCAGTGTGGAGTGAAAACTCGAGCCTAGGTAAGAGAAGCAACAGTCTCAATAATGATGCTCAGATTATAATTGAGAGCCTTTTCTAGGACGTTCCTACTTGAAAAGGGAATTTGCTTTTACTGTATTTCCACTTAGTGTCGTCCTAAATTGGTCACGAAGATTGCAAAAGCTTTTCTTGCTGTCTGATCTATTTTGCGACGTATGAAAAGATTAATTCTGCTCTGGGAAGGTAACTTGACGTAGGAATTGGAACTTTTCCTCATTGTAAATTTAAGTTTTCTTTACAAAATCGTTTGTAATTGTACGCAGGAAGGTAAGCTCCTTCTTTGGTTGCTTTTGATTAATGAAAACCTTTCATTCATGAAAAGGAAAGGGGTAACTTGATACGCTCTGTGTTTATTTTTGGTGAGATGTGATAGTTTTACCTGGTATAGAATGATAGAGACCTGATGCATTGGCCTATGAAGTCTCCTTTTCCTAACATCTACTTCTTTCAACTGGTAGAGTTGACAGCAAGAAATTTAATTGCTCTTTTGTAGAGTTACTTAGCAGAAATTTCCCAGTTAGTTGTATAACCATAACAGAAATGAATGAACAAAAAAGTGATTATTGTGGCCCCAGCCATTAATTTTGCTGGTGGATTAGTCACGCAGCAAATTACAGCTTTTTCTTTGCCTCATGTACTTGTAGCAAATTCTTTTTCTTCTCCTCATTTTTTGTTTGTTCTTCTTGTTTCTCCTTGATAAAAAGGTCGACTTGACAGCAAAGAGTCATGGTTATCAAAAACCTCCATCAGCAGAATCCCAGCATGAAAATTCTATCCGTGTGGATTAGGATCAAGATATAGCTCATCTATGTAAGGATAATTTACCTTTTGTATCTACCAGTATGTGCTTGACAGTACAAGGTTTTCCGTTGCCCGAACAGAATTTGTTGGTAATTTCTTCCTCTTTCGACGATAGGTTGATTGATGTGCTATAGAACTTTAGCGTTAGTAATATTCTAAACATTTGATCGGATATATTCGAAAGATGAAGAGGATTGGACTTCACATGCAGTATGAGAAGAAAACATGGTCAAGTGGAGCAAGGAATGAAAAAGGTATAAAATAATAGAAATTTTTTTTACTAATTGCTTGCAAACTAATGAGTAAAGCATCTTAAAAGCATTTAGCCAGCACTGGATGATTTTTAAATTCTGAGCAACACTAAGTTGAGGCTACTAATGGTCACTGGAGGACAATTTGGCAAATGTCATTGGAACGCCCATTGAGAGAGATGGCAAGCTAACACGAGTAAGCAAAGCACAATTTACCGAAAGTTTCTTCTCTCTTCCTTTTCCTTTTCTTTTTTATGTGCTAGTTATGGAAATGTACTGTTGCATGGCTCAAATCATATCTGAGAATGATCTGAAATAATAGAGCTGAAGATAACCCATGTTAACAGAGTCAAGCTAGCTTGGGGAGTATTTATTTTGTCTAATAATTTACAAACACAATGCCTTTTGAAAAGAGACCTAAATCTCAAAATTTCCAAACATCTAGACATTTTAACTTGACATGCTGTAAGTTTGTTTTGACAGAAAACTCTTGACTTGCTGGTCTCCTTATATCCAGAACTCAGCTTTCTGCTTCACATGATAGCAGCAATACGACGGCGAAGTCCTCAAACTGCAGGTTTCTTCACAACAAGAACAGGGCACTTGGCGTTGTTCACACAGTAGTTGCTGACACTTCCCAGAAAAGCCCTGTCCAGGAAAACTCGAGTTAAACTCAGTAATTTGTAAGTTTTAGTCTATCTAGAAGCACAGTTCAGAGGCACCCATGTTTGCATACAATAGCACAACTATACAGAATAGTTGATTTATCTCCAGGTTAAAAACAGGCGACTCGTTCTCCATCCAATTACATTCTGAAATGCCAGCATGACATGCTATTTTCTCTGTCTTTTTTCTCTCTTTTCTTATAACTTTAGACTGATGAATAAGGAGGATTGCATATAACATTTCAAGTAAAGACTAACCTCTGCACAGGTCCCCGATTATGGCTACCTAAAACAAGTAGTTCGATGTTGAGCTTTTCTACAGCTTCGCATATTGCGTATTTAGGATCCCCAACCTCCGTTACTGTCTCTGCAACAATCTTTAGGAAGATAAAAGAGCATTACTATTTTTGCTTATAACAACATGCAAAACTATTTGATGTGGAACCTGCTTGTACTTCAATGCATTTAGTTTTAGTGAAGGAACTGCAATTTATTTCTCAACGACTGGGGCTTCAATTTACCCACTTCGTTTTTTATTCCTTTTCCAGTCAGATTTTGTAAGAAAGTATTTTCACATATGCATTATGCTTATATAAAAGTCAAAAACAACATGATCAAATAAAATGGAAAATCTCATTTATAGCACCTATGCCTTTTAAGGAAGGGGAAAGCCAACAGAGGAAATCACTCGACATGTTATGTGGATTACATGCAATAACCATCAAAATTTTCATTCTACAATCACAGAACTGAATAACTACATGCACAAACTGAATTATTTAAGAAGGAGCAGTTCGATACAATGATGGAAACCATTACCCCATATTTGGCACAAATATCTTTAGCTTTATCCAATAGAAATGATGCAACCTTCTAGTGATTTTCTTGTATAGATGTGATCAAATCCACAGCTGCAACCAAAATACATAAAGAAAAAAGAAAAAGAAAGAGCTACTCTGAAGTCTCGTACAGTTTAAACTTTTCTTGAAAGAAAAAATCGACTTTTTTTATTTATAAAATTATTACTAAAATAAATGAACGCTAACTAAGGAATTGAGAAGAACTTACGAGCAACGCCTAAAGTGGAAGCATAGACATAACCCAGATCAGAATTAGGCTGTGCAGTGAAGATGATAACATCAGAGTCAGCGATGGTCTCTCGTAGCTTATCAAGCGCCCATTCAAGAGCGTAGTGGCTATTCTCACTCTCATCTATAGCCAACATCACCTTCTTCTTTTCACCACTCTTTCCCTCTTCCATTTTTCTATAATATCAATACACCGCTCTAGCTTTTGCTTTATTAACTGCTACGAAGTCTGTCTAGCTAAGGTCCTCTGATTAATAGAGATGAATATGTTGATCACGATCGAGTGCTATAATATGTTTTCCTCTAATTCTTTTGATTTTTTGGACCAGTGCGATTATGGTAAATTAAAGAACAGTACTGCAATATCGCGTAGAATTGTAGGGTTTTTTTTTTAAGATCTTGGTATCTAAAAGACTATTAAATCTTAATTAATTTAGTCGAGCCAAATCAACCCATTAAAAAATAAAACTCTCCCAGTAATGATCGACTTTATATATATAAAGCTTGAACTCAACTCCTTATTTAAAAGAAATAAACATTGAATTATTTGAATCAATTTGGAGAACTGTAGTTGAATGTAGTTTTGTTACCAGACAGTCAAACCAAACACGTGTTTGCAGAGAGATTTGTCCCATTGAAATGCGTGTATTTTGTTTTGGAATTATTTTTAAAAGTATTTTTTTATTAAAAATATATTAAATTAAATATTTTTTAATATTATCACATTAAAATCATAAAAATATTAAAAGAATTAATTTTATATTTTTTCATCTAAACATATTCTTAAAACATAGTTTCAACAACCAAAAATAAACAGGATAAAATTGAGTTCAGATTATGATATAAAAAAATTATTTGAGTTCGGATTATGATGTAATAAAAGCGGAAGGCTCTAGAGAGAATGGAAGGCGTGCACGACTGTGATTACTTGTCGAGGCATGAGGGAGACATTAGTTACATTTGAAGCCTAGATGTTTCTGCATCGTCACCATTTCTATCCAGAAGGAAAGAAAACACAGGGATTTTGGCATGTAACTTGGGAATAGTAGCAGATAGAGCTAGACAGCTCTTTCGAGATCTAATCCAAATCTATCCTCCACTCCAATAATGGGTTTAGAATAAGAATGAAGGCCCAACCATTCTAAATTTGTACTCCTTCGGAACATCTCACGCCATTTATCCTCACCACATGCGTGCTTGGATGGACCGCTGAGATTCATGATACCACTTTCCCCTTTCCAGGAACAAAATAAGGGCCAGTTTAATACCCGGAAAAAAAAATAACAATATTGGAGTCAAATCTCAAACTGTCTTTTTCAGGGTAATTATTTTATGTTTGGTTTAACTTTTATAAAAAAAATATAACCAAATCAGTTTTTTTTTAAGCTGAAACCGCTTCAAACCGATTGGTTTCGGTTCGGTTTGGTTCGGTTATTTTAAAACAAAAACTGGTTTGGCTCGGTTTTTTCGATTTGGGTTCGGTCGGTTTTTTCGATTTGAGTTCGGTTCGGTTTTTTCAGTTTCAGGTTTATAAAATCAAACCGGTCAGTTTTTCTAAAATTTTAATCAATTTTTTTTACAATTCAATTTTGTTAGTTATTTTTTTCTAGTTTTCTCAATTTAATCAATTTTTTAATTTTTTTTACTCACCTCTACCTCTACCTCTACCTCTACCTCTACCTCTACCTCTACCTCTAGTCATCACTGTCGAGCTCCAGAGGAATGTTGGTGTGTTCTAGCAGTAGAATTGACTACAAAAATAAGAGTTCCTTTGATATCGTTTCCTCCAATAAAACTGTGTAATATACTGATACAGAAGACTCCAAGCATGGAATAGCCAGAATCAAGAACGATTGAGATGACAAACATTTATCAGCTCATGAATGGACTGGACTATGCATGCTTAGAGCCCTTTAAATGCTAACGGCCCTGGGGGCTGGGCGGGGGAGCCTAAAAATGTGAGCTAACACAATCAGAAATGAAAGACTAGGAATTGCTTGTATTCTCTTCAAGGTGAACTAAGATTTAGAAACTTAAAATAGGTGCACAAATTTGATAAATTACAAGCAACACGAGTTCCCATTTGTGGTCAAGAGGTTTCCTGGGTCTACTAGATGTAATTCTATGAGTAATAATCCTTTTGCCCTCGTCATCTTTTTATTTTTTTTGACGAAGCCCGTCTACTTATTCTCGAGTCAATAGTAAGTGCGACTGAGAAGTATATTACCATTTACAATTGGCAATGAATCGCAAATTTGTCTGCTTTCTGTCACGATAAATTTACTTAGACCCCTCACGCCGAAGGAACTGAACAAATTTAAATCCCAATTCAGGTGGAACACAACGGACGATAATTTTTGTCAAGCCAGACAGCCATTGCTTTTGCTTCCAGGATAGGCTGCAGAGAGTGCTATTAGAGTTTCTGAGATTCTAAGAATAAACAGGACAAATCCTGAAAATTTGTACCCTAAGGGTGATAATAAATTACCTCTGCCTTTGGCAGTCTGATGAAGAAGTATTCAAAGTATAGGCAAGCAGAAGAGGAACCAGAGATCCCTGTCTTTACAACAAAACTGTCTCCACTATAGGTGCACAGAAGCACCAACAAGAAAAGAATATCACTAAAATTTTCCTGAAACACTTTTTAGATGTTGCTTTTACTAGCTGCGGCACACATATTGCAAAACCGCTGACTGAAATTTCCAATCAACCACAGGGCAAGTGTTTTTATCATAGTTGCACTGTAACAGATGCACATAAAGTATTTGCAAGTACCCAGTAATATCCTAGTGGGAATGGAGTTTGGACGAAAGTTTATGTTAAACCCCTCTCACCCTTCCGCGAAGAAGCAGCCATTACCTTCTTAGGCCTTAACTTCGATAACATTTAAAGTGAAATGCGAGTAAGGAACTAAAAAACACGAAGAAGTTTCAAGTTTAAAACCCTTTTTCCACTAACAAATCATTCTTCTTTTCAGGAACAGCTAAACTAACTACATTCACCTGTGTTCCTAGCTTGGTCCCTCCTCTAGTTTGTTAGAAAAAAGATAAAGCTTGGCACTTGGATTCGGAGGGTTACCAAATAAACAGAGCAAAACACACAAAAGATTGACGTAGTTGATAGAGATAAAAAAGCAATGACATACTCTTAGCAGGCTGAGAATTTGACAGTGCCAATGCATATCCAGTGCGAGCCTCGGCCCCGATACCAATCCTCTCCAGAAGACCATGACGACCTGATTAAGATTAATTCCAATTTATTACAAATAAATAAATAAAATTGCTGATCATGCATAATGAATTTACAATTTTTCATTCCAATTTTCCTCTCTCATCCATCTGGGTTCAAGAAAAGTTGATGATTAATACGTATCTGCCTCGTTGACAATTACTGGCATAAACAGCATTGTTGACAGCTCCGTATCGATCCAGCTCGCAATCATGCACTTTTGCTCCACTTCCACTAATCCACTCATCCCACAAAACCCATTTTCATCATTTTTCATGGTGCTTCTTTTTGTCACGCTTGTATGATGGCACGTATGATGGATGTATATAAGTTCATATCAATCTTTTATTCTTTTTATATGAGGATTTCAGATATCGGTATCAGAAACTGGAATTTTCTTTTTTTATAAAAACAGTCTTTTTCTAGGAATTTTAAGAATCCTCTGATTATCAAATCAATCATTTTATGATGAAGATTTGCGGTAAATGATTTTTAGAGTGAAGATTGTAAACCCTAATTTGGATTATTCAAAGTGTTTTTATAACATTTTTCTTTTCTTATTCAAGTGATTGTAAGTCTTTTTCTTTATTCAAATAGGAGGAAGATCTTACATTCAACATTAATATTAATTATCTTTTTACCTAATATTTAATGTTGAGGATCATACTTATAGAATATAATTTTATGTCAATTTATACACAATATTAATATTGATGAGATCATCTCTTATTATTAATATTAATATCAATTTGACGCAAAGAGAGTCTTTTAAAAGATGTTTTGATCTACTAGGGAGTAAAGAGATAATGACTCTAGATTCTTATTTTGAGCACTTATTCTTGAAGAAAGATCTGACTCATAGGAGGTTGGGTCTGATAAGGTGTTAGACCCACAAGCGCTTGAACCTGACGCATAACCGAGCCCAAAAACATTAGGTCTAGCAGAGTGTTAAACTTACGGACACTTGAGCCTCCCGCTTAGCTGAGCTTAAGGAGATTGGTTTGGCAGGATGCCAAACCCATAAGCACTTAGGCCTTGAGCATAACCGAGTTCAAAAGGGTTAGAATTGGTAAGGTGTCAGGCCCACAAATCCTTTAAATATGTAATCAAAAGAGAAATGATATTTTTACCTGATCTTTTTATTTTAAATTTTAATATTTTTTAGATATTTTTTATCTTATCCTTTTCTAGTCATGAGTTTTTATGAAGGTTTTTTTAAATAAAGTACGCTGATACATTAATTTTCATATCGCAAAATCAAGATAAAACTAATTACTTCACAAAAAAGAAAGAAAGAAAGAAATGTTACCCTTTGCCAGCTTTGAGATCGAGAAATGGCACCGCCGTGAGGTAGCAGGAAGAGTCACGCGCGGTGGGGGAATTATTGGCAAAATCATAATCATCGGACACTGTTTGTGCTATCTACAATCTATCTATGTTCGGGTGGGAAATACCGAAATTGTCCGTCATTATTTTCTCTGCGGATCTTTTTTTTTTTTTTCCTTTTCTTTTTCTTCTCTTCGGGCGTTAGAATTTACGCAATTCAATTGCAAACTGTAAAGTCTCAGTGACTACCTGTAGTTTGCTAGTACTTTGCTCCCATTTTTTATTTCACTCTTCTTTTTTTTTTTTTTTAAGTTGGAGATGTAATTATTTATACATTTATATGTCCTCCAACTTTTTCAATCTCTCGAATTTATAATATTCCATAAAAAAATATCTAAACTTTTTAAACTAATAATTGTATTGATCAGCTGCACTAAAATATCTCGAATTTTTTTAAACCGTCGACTTGATTATTCTGTAATTTTTATTTAAAATGGAAAAAAAATCAACGAAAATCATAGATTATTTAAAAAATTACTTACTTTTATTTTTAGATTCTACCTTTCTAATGGACGTTACAGTCCTATCATTTTAGGACAAAACTAGTTTAATTATCCACGACGGTTTTTATTTTAGTTAATAAACAGATTTTATTTAATTTTAAAACTTTTTATTAAAAAAAAATTGGTGCGTGTAGATAAGTTATTTTACTTGATTTATGTGGGATGATCATCATAATATATAAATACAAAATTGTTTTCACAATAAAATAAAAAAGAACATGTCTTTAACATGAAAATTAATTTTTTTCTTCAAAGAATTACGGAGACCCAATAGTGTCGAACAAACAGTTTTATACTTATGATTTTCTAGTAAAGAATCTTTTCAATTAAAACTCATTTATCTTTTTATGTATTTGTTTCATATAAAGTTTTTTCATGTATTTTTTATATATATAAATTTTTTTTATTCATATCATTATTTTTAGATAAAAAATATCATGATTTGAAAAGGCAGGTTTTTAATATATATATATATATCTTAATAATTATTATATGAATTTATACAAAAAGAAATAATCAATTTAAAAAATAAATAAAAGCTGCATAATAAAAAGTAGAGTAAATATTTTATTATATTCATGAGAATTTTTAAATAAAATTATACATATTAAGTACATATATAATTATTTATAAAGTAATTACTAACACTGCCATAAATTTATATGCCTTCCATACTCTTATCAGATGGATAAATATCAAGATTTATAAAGGCCCCCACAGTTCAAACACGCGTGGTAGATCATAAGACCGATATTTGTCAAGTCCAAAGTCTCACATTTATTACAGGCATGGAATTTTTGAATTTCGACACAGACAGTCTTAATCCAAGTCGACGACAGCAGCCTTTGATTAGCAGCTTTCGTAAATCCTGACGTCGTCCCATCACTGATTAGAGAGTTTGCAGAGTACCTCCCTATGGAAATCTCCGATGCTGAGTCAACTCTATCTTGATTACCCGAAAAATCAACAGACCATCTCCTGGACTTTTGCTTCAATTATTGATTCACATTCGTCCTAAACTCGTTGATCTCAAGCCCCACCCACCGCGCCTTTTACTGTTATCTAGTAAGAGGATGTTTGGTATTCAGTAAAAATACTATTTATCTAAATTTTATTTTTTTATTTTAAATTATTTTCTTTAGTATTTTTAAATTATTTAATATGTTAATATTAAAAAAACACAAAAAAATGAGATGGTTTTGCTAAAATAAGAGCTAAACATACATTTTAGACATTCGACTTTTTAGATTATAAGCTTCTAGTCCCTAACAATTTATGAAATTTTATTTTAGTCTCAAATTTTATTTTTTTATCTTTTGGTTTCTAGTTTGAGAGATGAAAGAGAAAAAATCTCGGTTGAGACAGATTTCAGTTATGAAAACAAGTGATTTTGATAATAGGTTTTTTTCGACGAGTAAAGTTTAGATAACGTGTTGTTTTTCCTTAAACTTGTCTTAAATTATGGATCTGAATTAGAAAAGAATCTTGGTTTTGGGTTTTATGGTTTTTTCAAATCAAAATATGGTAAAAAATTATTTTTTTTTAAACAGACTAGCCTAATTTTTCGGTTAAAGACTAGGATTTTTTGTTTTTTATCCATTATAGTTGCATTTGTTTTTTTAATCTTTTTCCTTATTTGTTTTTCTAATTTATGATTATCTAATATTTGGTTCATTATTAATTGAAAAATATAATTTGTTTTGATTTAATTTTTTACAATCATTTTGATATTTTGTTAGTTCTTAATTTTATAAGTATTACATAAAAGATAAAAAAATTATTAAACCCAATTAAATTCATGACATAACTCATGAATTTAACTGGTTTACTTCAGTTGGATAGGGATTAGGCTTGATATTTATTTTTTTTGTATAAATATTTTTAATTTATTTAATTAAATATATGTATCACATTAGTTTTTTTTTATTTTAGAAATATATTGTAAAAATCTGCATATACATTTTAAAAAAAATATTTGACCCGTAAGAAGTCGTCGGTCAAATAGGCAGCTATAGCTACAGATGGATAGATTAATAAGTTTATTCAAGGGTACCGTACATCGATCACCCCCCCCCCCCCTACCCCTATCGGTAGACTAGAGACGTGTATCGTTTTTTATTTTCCTACTCCGGCCAGAGATGTATGGATATAATCGACGTGATACTTGGAAATTCACAAATCACCGTTTTCTTACAGCTAAATCCATTGGAATTGATATATATATATATATAAAGGAAGAATAAATTTGTACATCATGCATTCACTTATAGATCACGTGTTTAATCAATTTGTTATGCATTGGTGTACATTAATTATCATTAAAATGACACTCCAGTTAATTCTAGCAGTAAAATGCATTGTTTATTCTACGGTGGGAATACTCTCTCCCTGATCTCCATGAATTCCTTGTTTAGCCAAATTCATCAAGCTTAATTAAAGATTAGACGAGAAAGGGATACATGGTTCATAACAAAAGAGGTAATAAGATCACTGAATCCTGGTAGTCTTTGCTGTCAAAGTCTTTGATTTAACTCTGATCATTTTGGCAAAACAAGAAATTTAAGAAATCGCAAGAACAGGCTTGATGTTAAAGAGGTTTGATTAATTCTCTTAATTCAATTTTTAACCTTTTTTTTTTAAAATAATCTTCTAAATACCCTAGATTAATATGAATTAACTTATAAATTAACAAATGATATGTTCTGGCCATCTTTGCGGCTTAATAGACTACTGTGGGATGAATAATGCATTGCTTTGCACTCACCATCAGGAATCTTCCATCATATTCCATTACTGGCAGCTCGCAAGCTCTATATAACAATTATTGTGTGTATTATCAAATAATATATTTTGTCCAGTCAATCACGTTTCTTGTAAAGAGAATCTAGAAGAAATTAACATAAGCAAATGGTCGGAATCATTCCGCAGGATCGAGAAACAAGCAAGGTTCATTTTCGAGTTACCTTTCTTGCTCTTCCTTACGCCTCTATCAGCTCTGAATGTCACATGTCTTTAAACACAAGTCTACCCTTGCACAGTAGTTCGGATGGAAAAGAAGATCCCACTCTGTACATGTTAATGTGGCTTCTTCACGTTTTTTGGTTTACTGGGAGACTTACATAACGTGTCCTCTTTATTTTCTAATGATCGAGAAAGAAAATTAAAATATTTGATCCTATTTTTATTTTTCTCTTGACCTGCAGATGTGATGCCACTCTAATAGTTTTTTTTAATAAAATAATATAAATTATTTATTAAAACTTTACCCAACAACTTAAATTATTAGATTGAAATATTTCTTTAACATGATATTAGAATCTTAATGATCAAACAACTACTAGTTTGAATTTTACTATCCTTAATTTAATAAAAATTAAGTACAAGATAATGTGAGTTTCTGCAAGTTTTAAACTAAAAAAACTTTTATTTTAGGAATAATATAAATTATATATTGAGATCTTATCTAATAATTTAATTAATGGATTAAGATGTTTTTTTATATAATTTAACTCTTTTTTTGTCCAACAATAAAAAATATATTTTCTCTTCTTTCAAGAACATGCATTTTATATTCATCAGAGCATTTCAAAAAATAAGCTATCGTAAATACTGCTCTTAAGATTTGAAATTAATAAAAAAGAAAGAAATAGAGCAAACCATTTTGAAAATGGGATCCATCCGCTTTGATTTCTTGTGTAAAGGAAAATAATTTTGAAATATCTCACCATTGGTATTTTGCTGTACTGCTAGATGGTGCCCTTTAAAAGTGGGACTAAATGCTTTTAGTCATTTTATTTTTATTTTTATGAAACCCTAAGTTCAGTTTTTATTCATGACCCATCGCACGTCACTCATCAGAAATGACCAACCCCATCACCAAAAACTCCATCCCCTTCACTTGTATATAAAGGCAAGAGAGTGCGGGGGGAAAAAGTGCAATTGAAGTTCAATGTTTAATGCTCTCCAAGGCACAAGCAGATAGCTTGAACCTTGTTATAGTGGTCTTTAAATTTCTGGCGCTTCTCTGTTTTAGTGCTACTTCTCAAACGCACTAATTAGACCTTGAACAAAACGTCCCTGTCTCTCTCTTTTTGTCACACAATACGTGCCGATATTATCTACAAAATACGAGAGCATCAATGCTTGGTGTTCGAAAGAGGATTTGCAATCCTAGAGAAGAAGAAAGTGAGCTGAGAAGAGGTCCATGGACTCTTGAAGAAGACACGTTGCTCACTCATTACATTACTCGTCATGGTGAAGGTCGTTGGAACATGTTAGCAAGAGGTGCAGGTAAATTAAAGACCTCGTGATGAGCCGTGCGTCAGCTCCAAAAGGTTAAATTGAGTGATTTCTTCTGTTTTAGTTGTTCAATTAATCATGCTCTAACTTTACAGGACTGAAGAGAACTGGAAAGAGTTGCAGATTAAGATGGCTGAACTACCTAAAACCTGACATCAAGCGTGGTAATCTTACTCCACAAGAACAGCTTTTGATTCTTGAACTGCACTCCAAATGGGGTAACAGGTATATATACAATCTCATGATCATCAAATTCAAGCCTAGAGTTGCTGTTAAATCTTATGCAGCAACACACGCCTGTGTTGTTCAGGACTTATTGTCTTATACTCCTAAATCCTAATTTTTTCTTCTTTTGAAAATCTTAGGTGGTCAAAGATTGCACAACATCTGCCTGGAAGAACAGACAACGAAATCAAGAATTATTGGAGGACAAAGGTGCAGAAGGAGGCACGCCAACTTAACATTGAAGCTAATAGTAAGAGGTTTCTTGATGCGGTTCGGAGTTACTGGATGCCGAGATTGATTCAGAAAATAGAGCAGGCTTCTTATTCTTCTTCCTTGACAACACTTGATTCACCAGCTGATCGTGAAGTCAGGTCTACATCATCCAATCCCCCAGTTCATAATTCCTCGCAAACGTTGCTATGCCCTCCAGAAAGCAGATTTACACACTGCTCAAATCCTGGCAGTGAAAATTCATTCTCATTCACAAGCCCCTATCTTCTTTCTACAAATTCCAACACGATATCACAGCAGCCTGATGAAATTCTTGAAAACCCATCTTGTTCACCTCTACTTGGTGATACTGTCTGCAACAACTTGATTCTTAGTGACAATTACAATAAGGAGGGCAGTAGCTATGACATGGATGGATTCAATGTGGCTTCTGCTGGTATGGGCATTCATGACAATTCACCACTGGAATGTCAGGTGGCCGAAGGCAATTGGGTGTTTGACAGCATGGAAGATACTTTATGGAATATGGATGACATGTGGGTTTTTAGGGACTTGAGAGAAACAGGCATCTAATTCTAGGGTGGGGTGGGGGCCCCTGCTATCAAGTTTAGGGTCCTTTCTATTAATCATGCTGACCCAGCCTTGAATACTTATCCGCATTGGATATAGAATAGTTAATAAATAACTCCAGCATTGTCGTAGCTGTAGAAGGATGTAATAATCTTGCCCCCTATCTATATACGTCTAGAAAGATCAGTAAATATAGCAGTTAATGTTGATTTTAGACCTCAGATGCTTGGTTTTGGTGAAGATTATGTGTATCATCTTTGGTTTTTTTATGTAATTGTTTAGTTTTAATGATAATGATATCCTCCGGTAGGATTTCATATACCGTCGACATTCACGTCTGAACTGTTATAGGGGTCATTTTCTTGATACCACCATTCCCAAAGGACTTCCTTGTATGTTTTCACTTCCCTTATACGACTGAATTCTCTGCACTTACATATCAAATCAATTGCTCTTGACCTCCAATGCTAACGGAAAGGAGAGAAGCCTGAAAAGGCGGTAGTGTGGTAGTCATGGATTTGATGAAATGATGGATAGAAGTGACCACACGGGGATTAGATCAGAGGTGGAGTCACATCTCAACATATACAGTACAGGACACTCACGGTTGCTAGGGAAGGCTTAGAACAGAAAAGGGTAGCAGGGCTGGTGGGGATGTCAAAATCCCAGAACGTCAATTTTCCTTCACGAAGGAAGTGCTGCTCTCCTAGAAATTATTGGTCGTTATCCAAAGAGGTGGTGGCATCTCTAACGAAAGTAACTGAAAGAGAGTAGGGCGTGTTCTTCCACATCATTTCAACATGACAAGTTATTGGCAGGAGCACTAGCATGAGATGAAAGTTTCCCAGTACTACATTGAGTTATAATAAAGAAATTTTATCCAAAGATAGAGACAAAAGTATCTTTTAATTAAGTCTAATCTTAAATTAATAATAGATTTCCACTGTTTCTTTTCCTACTTTTTTTTTCTTTTTTCTTTTGGCGAGAACATACCTTTGTAGGTGTTCTTTTTGTTTCTAATATTTGATCCTGTATGCGTATCTTGTTTTTGATATAATTTTTATGCCGTGTACTTATCTGGATATTAATAATCAAATTAAAAAAATTGTGTTCTTGATTAATAATTAATCAAATATTAAATAATAAAAATAAAAATAAAAAA
>Ga0325414_1000515_pt1 | contig 31873 bp, 21 predicted proteins | sample PopdelMetagenome_8_FD_206183 | JGI IMG/M metagenome (GOLD analysis project Ga0325414, IMG submission 206183) | Populus deltoides microbial communities from Bellville, Georgia, United States - Leaf-PdKOR-R3 | ecosystem: Host-associated > Plants > Phyllosphere > Phylloplane/Leaf | place: USA... | reverse complement strand
AAGTGTTTTCCTCACATATTGTAACTGTAATTTTTAACCAGCTCAATATTAAAAAATAAAATAAAAAAAGATAATTTCAGAGAAAATCATTAAGAAAAACCATGCGGAGAAACATTGTAGCAATAAACAATGTTTTAAAGAAAAAAAATTACAAAACTAAATTTTCAATCAGCTCCATATTAAAAAAAATAAAAAATATAATTTTGAAAAATAAAGAAATAAAATAAAAAAAACTATGTGGAAAAACATCAAAGCAATCCACAGTATTTTCAAGAAAAAATTACAAAGTAAAAATTTTAACCAAGTCAATATTTAAAAAGTAAAATCAACAAAAATAATTTTGGAAAAAACAAAAGAAAAAAAAAGAAAAATTAGGAAAGTTGAAAAAAAAGTAATTTTGAAAAAAAAAGAAAAAAAAAAAAGAAACAAAAAAAAGGGAAAAGTTAGAAAAAAACAAAAAAAAATTTGAAAAAACAAAAAGAAAAAAAACGAAAAAAAGAGAAAAGTTACAAAAAAAAAGAGTAGAAAAAAATCACTATAGATTACTGTTGTAATTCACAATAAAATGTGTGTTGAAAAACAGTGATTTCCTCGCAACTTTTAGATTATGTTTTAATAGGGATGGGATCCATAATGCAAAAAAGTACGTTAAGGTGGTAAACCCTTACTGATTCTGCTCTATTTTTTCTTTTCTGATATAAAAAAGCTTGTAATCATGAAGCATGGAATGAGGACATTATCTGATATAGTGGGGTTCAACCTCGAATCATTAATTAAAGCATGAGAGCGATGTTCCACCAAATTATATACAGGAACGAAGTTTTAGAGCGGCAATACTGTTAAAAGGGTTTTAAGAGTATACTTGAAATGAATTGTTTTCTTAAAGAATATGCATGCAGATTATCATATCTCTCTCTCTCTCTCAGAATTAACTAACTAATCTCAGTCACTGAAATCAGATAGCTACCTCTGCTCAGTTTTTTTTGGGAAGATTACGAGTTTTTCTAGCCAGATAATTGAAGAAAAGACGTATAATTAATCCGATTAATACCAGTAGCAATGCTAAATGAATAAAGTAAAAAACCGTACGATCTTGAATGGGCAAGACAGCAGGTTCAAACTTTTCTTCCGGCATTAGTCACTGTCTCTTCAGCAACTTGCAATGATAAAGGCATGTGTGCAGGAGAAGACTCGATATGGTGGCCCTGTTGGGAATCTATTCTAATTTCCACTGAAAAAGAAATAAAAAAAAGAAGAAGATAATCGTATATCTGGTCTGGTTTCTTCACCTAAAAGCAAAATCCTGGAAATACGAAGAAAAGACGATGGACGGATCCAGAAATAAATAAATCCTTAAATCAGAGACAAACTGATTGAATATCAGTGCCCCTCCAACTCCACATGTACCAACTTAATTAACTCTCTGCTTGCTGTCATGTTTGACAAAAATTCTTTTCAGCTAGCCGTCCCCCAATTTTTATTTATTTTTATCTGTACTCGATATCACCACCTTGATTATATTGCGCGTATATAGCGAAAAGCTAATTTCACCATCCCCAGCAGCTTCCCCACAAATATTCAAAGAAAATTTGTCATCATCATACTTTGTCAATCTTCTTTTTAGTTGTCCATTACAATTTGTTTCCTTGTTTGACATTGTTTCTTATTTGTCATCTCTTCCATGTATGAATTAAGGTTGAGAAATTATGAGATAACCATTCAAATCGTCTCCTTTTAACCCTTTTGAGCTATTTATTCATTGATGAATGTGCTTAATTTTAACGCTATTAACTTAAGATTATTAATAGATGGTAGAATGGCCACAAATTAATTAATAAACCATGGATAAAGAAAAATAAGCACAAACATATATAAAAGCTTATGAAGCTGTTGGATCCAATCCACAAATTAAATTTCGTTTATAATTTCTTAAAGACTCGATTATTTTTTTTAATTCCAGTTTGAGGTTAATTCGCCCAATGTACTTAATTTTCACCTTTTAAATATGGTTGCCCCAAGCGAAGGCCTGATTTCCTGTCAATTCTCTTATTGTTATTGTTTGTTTTTTGCAATTTTAATTTTTTTTGAAAAAATTTAAATTTAAATTAATATTTTTTTAAGTAAATTTTAAAAATTATTATTATTATTACACTTTTAAATACTCTAAATATTATGACAAGACGTTTACTTAAATATTCGTGTAGCAGCCTCTCAATGCATAGCATTCCAGAATCTATTGCGTAATTTAATATAAATATTACAAGATGTATTATTCTATTATATTATAACGTGTATTAGGTAGATCGAGATTTTGTTAAGATCAGATCAGGTCAATGTCTGTTAACTTTATTATATCGCAATTACCAGTATTTATCTCATAATTGTGTTGTGATTAGATTGTTATTTAAAATATTTTTATTTTAAAATATATTAAAATAATATTTTTTATGTTATAAAATTTATCTTGACAAATAACATATTAAAGTAATTTAAAAATATAAATTAAAAAAAAACTAGTTATTTAAATAGTACGGTGACACACAAAGAAACAAACACTACCGTGGAATGTGAGGGAAATAATGAAGATTATGAAATTGGTAGGATAATAGACGATAAGATGCGTACTGGAATGGCCATCGTTTTTATATACAAAACTGAATCTAGACCGAATAATGATATATATATATATATAGGGTACATATAATTACCTCTTTTTTTTTTTTTGGTTGGCATGGTTATACGTACAGTATACCTCAACGCCTTGTGAGATTTTGTCTTGTATGAAAATAATTTTTTTATTTTAAATTAAAAAATAAATTTTAAAAAATAAAAAATATTATAAAACATAGATGGATTTTGTTTTTGCCTTTGTTCTTGTTAATCCCCAGCGTGTCATCAGTGAACTGGCTCCCACATGCAAGTGTCTGACTGCTGGGTCTCCGTTGAAATGGCACATGTAACGACGGAAAAAAAAGAAAATGGTCCCATTTAATTAATTATACAATTAAAACATAAAATGGAAATTACGAACAAGACAGATTTCTCGCTGGAGGGGTGAGTGGTGGGGAACACACACAAGTTTTTCAACTTTCCGCGTCATTTGATCACGTGTCTCTCTGGTTTTCTATTCCTTTCCCCGGGGAATGTACCGTCGTCGTCGTCGTCGTCGTCGTCAACGTACATAATATACGCTGTCTTTAATCATGTGAATAGCATCCGTCAACTATGGCAACATATTGACTTCGCGTCGCTTGGATATATTATTTTTTGCACCGTTGGTAAACCCGGTTCAAATAGTATTTTTATGTTTTTAAATTTTTTTAATATATTAATGTTAAAAATAATTTTTAAAAGATAAAATATTATATTATTTTAATATATTTTTAAATAAAAAAACACTTAAAAACATACCACTACATCACTATGAAACACATCATTAGCCGCCCCTTGGATTCTTTATTCTGTTATGCATGGTCTGTGATTGCTGCTAGAAAGGAGATGAAAAAGTTGGGTCAATGTTAGCATAGTATGGAGCAATGACTACCTTCAACTTTTTTTGTTACACAAACGTAAGCAAATCATTTTTCGCATAGGAAAATGATACACTTACATGGGATGATCAAACTGAATTAAAAAAAAAACTGAAATCGGTTCAAACCGACCGGTTTTGGTTCGGTTCGGTTTATTCATGATAAAAACCGATTCAAGCCGGTTTGAATCGGGTTTTTCGATTTAGGTTCGGTTCGATTTTTTTTTTTACTTTCGGACTTATAAAATCAAAACCGAACCGACCCGGGTATTTTTTTAAAATTTTAATCGATTTTTTTCACGGTTCAGTTTTTTTTGTTATTTTTTTCTGGTTTTTCGGTGTTTTTGCTCACCCCTGCACATGCTTATGACACCAACGCATATGAGTACATTTTGGTCCTAAGAGTTTATAATTATGCAAACAAGTCCTTCAATAAACAAGAAATTTACCATATTGTTATGTTTTTACTCGTGCGACCTTTAAAGAGGTAATTAGATACAGTTTGATTTTTAAATTTAAAACGCATACAATTACGTCATCAATTAAAGTAAAAAAAGAAAGATAAGTATTTGTTATTTCTTGAATCTACGAAACACTAAAAGGTATGGTTAAGTCATTGTCATCACACCCATAAAGCACAACTCATTAGAATAGTGTTATGTGTTTTCTTTTTTTCAACTTCACCTTATCAACCCCGCTATAAGGGGTTGGTATGATATTTCATAAAAAAATCAACAACCTTTCTATAAGGGGCAGTACAATATTTCCCACATTGGTCATTTTAAAATATATTTAATTTAAAGAATGGGGTGAAAATAAAATAAAAGGAATAATTGAGAGGGAACCAAAATTTTTTTAATTAGAGAGTTAAATTAAGAAAAATAACTTTAACAAAAAAATCAAAAGAATAATGAAGAAATTAAAGATAAATAAACCATAAATTTGATTGAATGATTAAATTGAAAACCAATAAAACTTTAACAAAAAAACAAAAAAAATAAATTATAAATCAAAATAATAAAGAACGAATTGAAAAAAATAGCATAAAATAAATTGTAATTGGAGAGCTAAATGAAAAACGAACAAAACTTTTTTAAAATGACCAAGAAAAAAATTACAAATAAATAAAAACTAAAATTGAAACTCAAAAAACAAAGAGAATCAACATGTATTTCTTATTAAGGAGAGAAAAAAAAAGATTAAATAAATGACCACTAATAATAAACAAGCCATCATCCTTCAACATGCACACCGTACAGGATAAAGAAACACATGATGACGCCTCCAAAAACTCGATGGTAAAGCAAAGTTTGTCGAACTAAAGACACCGCGTAAACCCCACACAATATTAGCTTTTTAAAATTAAATATTAATTTATGTAGGAAAAAATACTAAAATACCCTTAATTGATCTAGAATTTATATTAAAAAGAACTTTATGAAAGGACAAAAATATCCTTGTGTGCATGGCCATTGAGGCAAAAATGCCATTTGATTGTTTTGAAAAAAAAATAAAAAATCAGAACGGTTCTATTTTTTAAAATTATAAGATAAATTAGACATTTTACTGAAACAACATACATATCTTGAATAATCCTCATTGAAAAAGTCTCTCAAACCAAAGGCATCAAATTTTATCTATCAAGGACACAAAAATAATTTCACTGTTAAAATCCAGTGATCCGTGAGCGTTCACAGTAATTTCCATAAGCGTTTTAGAGTCTTGTATAATGTATAGTGGCTAGAGTCTTCGTAATTCATGTTTTGGGAAAAAAAAAAAAAAGGCGTATCGACAAAGACAACAAATATCAAGCATGGTTAATAAGAACTTACAGATATATGGAGGAAAGTATACACATTTTGCTACTTAAATGCTTTACAAACTCAGGTGTAATCCTTCTATAAAAATTGGACCCAGAAGAATAACTAAACCTTACTCTTTGTTTCTTTTGTGTTGTAACGGATAGCCTAAAATCATTTTCCCTCGGTTGTACAATAAAACCTCAATAGCTATGTTTTTTTTTTAATCTTAATCACAACTATGTTGATGAAGGAACAACAGATGAGCAAATCATCAAAACGCGCCAGTTAGAATGTTGCGTGAGGAAATAGTCAGTTCCTGTTATCTGCTTCCGCAGATTCCTGACAGGTCTATCATTGAGTTAGGCAATGGTTTTCTGTATTAACCAAGGAGGAAAATAAGTGTTTGGAAACCCACCTGACTTTCTTGCAGAAGTGTTTCAAGTTCAACTGTTATCTCAGAAAAGGATGGCCTCTTGTCTGGAACTGTTTCCCAACATCTTTGCATCAAGTCTAATAGTTTCGGATGTGCATTCTGAGGGAGATCAGGACGCAGCCCCTGGAAAATATTACGCAAAATTTGTGGATCTATTAACTACACAAGCTTTTATTGCATGCCAACCCTAGAATGCTTTAACAATGCAATTGAGAAAGCACTGTCTATCTGGCACAAACTAGTTACTCTGTGACTTGGAAATGCAATCTAGAAACTATTTTAAGTTTGTAACTGGCAATTTCAGTAACAGGACTTAAACACTGAGAAGCAGCTTTCATCATACTAGAATTGAATGCAGCAAATCTGTTACGCAATCCAGAAGGCTCCTAATGCCACACTCCTTTCCAGAACACTGACACTCGCAATTACAGTGTAAAAATGCGCAAGATGGGACACATCACAGAACAAGGATACACAGACGATTACTGTGTCCTTCTACATCCAATTCAAAGGCAGCCTAGATTAATATATTTCGAATATAAAACAGTATGTAGAATTCATGCCTGTCTCACTCCCAGGGCAGCTTGTAGTGGAGTCATGCTATCATATGGAACCTGCAACACCCAAAAAAATCTCATGAGGATTATCTTCACTGCCAATTTTATTTTGTTTTTGTTTTTATCTATTTGTAACTTTGATTCTTTTTGTAAAAGCACGAGGGCTGGTAGTAAGTTTAGGAAATACCTTTGCAGTTACTAGCTCCCACAACACAATAGCAAAGCTGAATACATCTGCTTTCTGATCATATGGCAGATGGTTTATGACCTTGTATCAGACAAATTACAGTATACGAAAATCAATCAGATGCAAGTTCAAAAAGAATAGAGCCCATGATGTTGCACAGAAGATGAAAAAGTTCACAAGGAACATGAACTTAAGAAAAACATACAAAACCCGGGTCCATTTCTTTTGTCTTAAAAGAGGATGAAAAAGTGGATGTATATCTTTCAATCTAATGTTCAGTACAGCTGAGGAGCCAGAGTACAGTAACTGGAAAGTTTAGAAAAAGAACATTTGCCTTTCTTCCTGGAAGGGAAAACATTGATCTTTAGTTATGGCTGTCAGATTTACTAAGTCTGAATTCTCAACAATTCACCTAAAAGAAAAACTACAACACGATACCAAAGAATTGCAGATAGTGACAGTTCTTTTTAATAAGCAGCTAATCAATTAAGGAGTTGAGTTGAAGATCCTGAACTAAGTTTTGAATAGGGATAACTCTAGGGTGGTGCAAGGAAGAACCGGTGGCAATCGACAGCTTGTATCTCTTTATAGTAAAGAAGCAAGACCACACAGCCAAGTTAAAAAATTCAAACCTCAGGTGCCATCCATCTGTAGGTTCCAGTCTCTGCTGTCATTACTCCCCCTTGATTCTGGAACCGAGCAACCCCAAAATCTGCTACCTTGACAACCTTGAGGAAAAAATGACAATAAGTTGAATTAAGATTTTTATATTGAATTTGAATTATTAACGCAAGACTTGGTCAATCTATACTGAATAATACAAGCTGAGTAAAGATGCAAACTGGAATGACAGCCTATCACATTTATAAGTCGACTTCATTGATGATTTATAACCCAAACTAGCCACTACTGAGCAGAAGAAAATATAACAGTATCCGATCTTCATGCTCCATCCATTAACTGTGTGACCCATACATAAAAGGAGTTTCTAGATGGTGCCACATACAGATTAATAACATTTTTAAAACAAACTTGAACTCCTTAAACTAAAAAGGATTGAAAAGCAAACTCTTCAATCGCAGCCAAACAGAAGGGAAGAAGAAGAATAATTAATAACATCAGAATATGATGAACATTTTTAAATAATTTATGTTTACGAGGTCCACAACAATACGATCTCACTTCAATCAATCCAAATAAGAACTCATACGTTTTGAGTATCCATGAGCAAATTTGCTGTCTTCAAATCCCTATGAATGATGTTGTTTTGATGCAAATACTCCATTCCTTTGCAAACATCAATCACAAACTTCAGCAATTGAGGGAGCTCCAATATATTATGCTTCTTATGCAAGTAATCATAGAGACTTCCTCCAGGCATAAACTCTGCAAGCAAGAACATCATCCTTACAGAGGATTCAATGAAACAGAAAACAGGCAAACAAACAAATACAGACCCAATTACATTTGAATTTGACTCAATTACAAAAATGAAGTCATGTATGCCAAAGGAACAAAGATGAAAATGGATATTTTGTATCCCATGTTAGATATTAACACAAGTATGAGCACGATCTTCAACTTTAGTAGACTCCCACAAAGAGAGATGGGTACAGAGGCCAATGCCTTAGATATTAACTTAATGAAATGACAGTAAAAATATTCCCAACCAAAACAACTTGAGGAACTTAAACCCTAGCATAAAACCTATCATTTCACAAACATACATAATATTGTAGGTATGCCACGAAAGCAAATCCTCCACGATCCACTTCGTGGTCTCATCAACTACTAATAGTCAAAAATAGATTTGCATTGATACTTGATGCTCATAATAAGCCCCAGAGGTTTCCAGCTTCTAATTTGGAAAAGAAAATGACAGAGAGATTCTTATCAATTACTTAAAAGAGAGAGCACCATAAAGAAGCACAGTCATTAAATAGAAGAGCAAAGCCTTAAGTTCTCTTTAGGGCAGTGTATCTTCCCCTCAATTTCATCTTCGCAAATCTTTGTATTGTTTGAAACAAAGTCCTCGTGCTTGGTTTGGAAAATTTAGTCAGGCAATTGAAAAGTTTGGCATGACAAAAAGTAAGTCTGACCACTCTGTTTTCTACGAACAATCTAAAGCTGGCATCATTCTTTTAGTTGTGTATGTAAATGACATTGTCATAACTGGAAGTGATATTACAGGAATCTCGTCTCTTAAGTCCTTTCTTCACCCTCAGTTTCACACGAAAGATTTAGGGATGCTAAAGTATTTCTTAGGTGTTGAAGTAAATAGGAGCAAAAGAGGTATTTTCCTATCTCAGAGTAAATATGTGCTTGACTTATTAACCGAGACAGGGAAATTAGAGACAAAACCATGTAGTGTCCCGATGATTCCTTCCTAATCCGCAACTTACAAAAGATGGTGAATTATTTGAAGATTTAGAGAAATATAGAAGACTGGTTGGGAAGTTGAATTATCTTACAGTGACTCGTCCAGATATTGCTTATTTTGTCAGTGTTGTAACTCAATTTATGTCATCCCCAACAGTTCACCATTGGGCAGCTTTAGAACAGATTTTGTGTTCCTTAAAAAGAGCACCTGGACGTGGTATCTTGTATGAAAATCATGAACACACTCATATTGAATATTTTTCAGATGCAGATTGGGCAGGTTCCAAGGTAGATAGAAGATCCACATCAGGTTATTGTGTCTTTGTTGGAGGCGATTTGGTTTCGTGGAAAAGTAAGAAGCAAAATGTTGTGTCACGATCAAGTGCAATATCAGAATATAGTGTCATGGCACAATCTGTGTGAAATAATGTGGATATATCAGCTCTTGACTGAAGTAGGCCTCAAGGCTTCAGTAGCAGCAAAATTGTGGTGTGATAACCAAGCAGCTCTATTGCATCTAATCCTGTTTTCCATGAACGAACTAAGCACATTGAAATTGATTGTCATTTCATCCGTGAGAAAATACAGCAAGGTTTGATTTCCACAGGGTATGTGAAGACTGAAGAACAATTGGAAGATATTTTCACGAAAGCTCTAAACAGGGCATGATAAATATCTATGCTCCAGCTTGAGGGGAAGTGTTACAGGTTGTAAATAGCACATAATTAGGAAGCAATGTAGAGCCTAATTGTAGGGATTCTACTTAGTCTACTTTCCTAATATAGGGTCCTAATTGTAAGGATTCTAATTAGTCTACTTTCCTATATAGGGTTCCTATCTTGTATACAAGGGATAGATTGATCAAAGTAAAAGTAAGAGAGAATATTTGTTTTCTTCTTCTATGTTTTCATGATCAAATAAAACTGGAAAAAGGAACGATAGGTGAAGGGAATATTGCTTCTTGTAGAGTTCTGTACCTGTTACTATACACAAACGCGGAGATTTTGTGCATGCACCAATAAAACGAACAACATTTCTATGCTGGACTTCCCTGCATTAAGAAAATCCCAAAAGAAGATATTTAATTTGGATAGCTATTCAGGTACAAATGTAAAACAATTAAACAATAAAAATGCTTTGAATGACGGTAAGGTAGACCAACCAGAATATTAACTCAAATGGACAAGTTGAAAAGAAATTCATGCTCAATGAAGTGCCAGAACTTTCAGACTACACTATTAAATTACATTACTAAACTGAAAGGGAAGAGATTTCCACTACAAAGAAAAGAGGAATTCTTAACTACCACGTGGATGTATAATTTGTTTTAGTTCAAATAAAATAAAAGCATTTTGAGTAAAAGGATATGAATAGCCCTTTGTACGGAAAAAGAACGCATTCGACAAAAAGAAAGTTTAAAGAGTCGCTAATGTAAAACACCACAATCTCAAACCCCTTAACAAAGAAAACAAAATTTTTAGAATCCAAAAACAAAGCTATAATGGACAAGTCAATTCTGGAAAAAATCTTCTCCTGGAAAAAAAATGTTCTCGCCAAAATATTCCTTTATGTGATCAAGTCAAACTTGGTATAGAAAGTAGGGTTCTTCCAGGAAATATGCAAGCGTTTTAAGTGTCAATTAAGTCAAAATCATACGGTAGGGCATATTAACTACAAAATCTGTTTTCTATATCAGCAGCATAGTGCAATGCTTGCATCAAAAAAATGCACTTCACTAGGAAAAGTATATTTAAGAAAAGGAATGAGGAAAAGAAAATGGAGACTTCAAAGCGCATGATATATACTCTATTTTAATTGTCAATGACATTTCGCCTCCAGCATTGAAAAAAAAATGCAAAAAGAAAAAAAAAATCAGAAAAGTTCCACTGGATTTTGTTTTGCAAATTTCTCAGTGAATAAATTATTAAAATAAAATAAAACATAAGCCAAATTTTAATTACTAAGACAAACTTGCAAAGATGTGCTCTCAAGCACATTACATAAAACCAAGTGCAATATTTTGGCAGCTTCATTGGTGTCAGATTATGTCATTCTCAGGTATCCTTGCAAATATAAAGGTTAACATGACAGACACATGAGAGTTGATGAATGAGTGGACAACCCATACAGCAAAGTTCAATGACTTTCGCTCTCTCTATTAATAAAACTTGATTTAAAGAATCTTTAAGGAAGATAATTGAGTTGGCATGATTGAAGTGTGAAGTCAAATTCTTAAGCATTTTTACATGATGTATTTAGCAAGAATCAATTTAAAAGGCACAAAGTGAACTTCAATATTACAGTTTCCACCTATTCACCTTAGAATTGCCACTTCTTGTGCAAACTCTTCTTCTTGAGTATCATTTAATTGCTCAGATCTAAAAATTTTAATGGCAACATCTTGACCAAAGTAAACTCCACGGTACCTTCAAATTATCAGAAGATAACATATGAGAAAGAGACAACAACCAAAAAATAGACTTGAAGAAAAGTAGTTAAATCTGAAAAACCCAACTCACAAATCTCCAGAAGAACCAGATGCAATGCTTTCTCCTATCTTCAATAACCTTCTATCTATTTCCCAATCTCCAGGTTTTGCACCAGCTGCTAATGCTTCATCTATAGATGAACGGGGATGTGAAGAACCAGACCATGAACCCTGTGTTTCCAGAGAGAATAGTCAGAATATTTTATTCATTGTTTAGTGAAACAAATGCAGAGAATAGAAACCCGTGCAATAGAAAAGGATTGGGCAAGTTTAAGATTTGGGAGTCTACAGTAGTCAAATGGTGACAGCAAAGCAAAAGCTTAGAGACAAGAAGAGGAGCAAGATCTCCTCAATACGTCAGGCATGGAGAGGAATTTAATTTCAAAAACTCCATTGATATGATTTTTTTAAAAAAAATATTCCTACAAGCACTGCAAAGAGAAGCTCTAAACTAAGCTTCTCTAAACTAAATTACGTTAACCTTTAATATAGTAAATCAGCACAGCTTCTACATTCAGTAACAGCCAGCAACTTCATCTGACTATCAGATCGTGGGTTTTACACTAAGATATTTAGTTCCATCATAAACACCAAATGCATCAGCAGTACCAAGAAGTATCAGAAGTCAGCATTCAAGAATTGAGAGGGTTGCTACATCTTCTTAATGGAACACCACAAGGCTGAACAACGAGGTCCAAAAGTAAATTGTTTATGAAGGATTGCTTGGTGGAACAAAGCAACAATCATGCATTGCAAAGCTCATTAGAATATATGTTTTATCTCTTAAAAAAAAATTAAGTGGATACACATGCACAAACCGCATCTGACACTCAAATTTACTGAATTGACAAGAAAGTGAACGGTCAAGTGATCTGCAACATTTTTGTGCAGCTAAAAAATGAGACATGCTGCAATAATATACAAAGCCTTAGTTGATATATACTATATCCTGTAATGGTTACTCAAATTGCTGCAAGTTAATTCTAGTTATGAGGCAACAGTTTTCAGATAAGAGACATTTTTAACATGTCTGCATTCACTTTCCATTATGCCACAATGCCAACATTAGCTAGCTGGGGAATGAAAAGAAGAATACACACAAAAGACAAACTCTCCCCTAAATTAGCCATTCTTTTTCCAGAAAATTCAGTAGATAACCCCAATAAAAGCAGCACAACTTGGAACTACCCAGCAAGATGAGAAAATTTCTAAATGTTTGTTCACAGCACATATCAATTGCAACTCTCATTTGCTTTTCATTTTCTGTGTCCTCCATTACCAGGGATGGCTAAATTCCCTTCCACAAGCATGCATGGAATATCTTCCACTAGGTACAATATGTAAAGGTAAAAAAAGGTGATCATAAAATACACATACAATTTTCAGGATCTTTTTATTTTCCATTGAAAAGGCATAGTAAATCCAAAACAACTATCATGATCATGATCAAGAAAAAAAAATCTAAAATGATGATGCCACGAATTTATCAAGATATTTCTATAGGCAGCAGTGTGATTAAAGCAAAACTGTAACCCAAAAAAACAAACAAAAGGTTCATACTGAGACACGATTACCTCGCTTCTTGCAATTGCTTCTTCCATAGCCTTATACAAACCATCTGTATCCTGGCCACAACATTGCAAAGTCAGCAACATTTGGACTCAGCACAGATTCCTGTCATAAAGAGATATAATCACAATGCTCCTTAATATAATATGAGGCCACTGTCCGGGGATAAGCACATTTGTTTAAGAAACCAACTGGCAATTTTCTAAACAAAAAGGAAAACATAGAGATTCATCACTAACATCAATATGATATTTATAATGCAAGATATGAGAGATGGATTAACATTCGAGACGACCAACAGGAGTAAAGAGATAGCCCCCATACTATTAAGATCCTTCAGTGGCAATAATGAGTCACACTGACTCTCTAAGGAAAAAATATATTGGGAATATGAACACAAGATCTTAATGAGTATCAAGTACCTCAAAAGGCCATCCATCCACCACAAATACATCCAGAGAGTAACCATCAGTAGTTGAAAACACATGAGCTTCGCGGATGTTGAGCCCTATATCAGAAAGCAAAGCAGAAAGCTAGAAGAAAACAAAACATCATCAGAAGAAATTCACATTTTTCAATTTTAAACCACCAAAATTAACCCAAGTCTTGTGTTTCATTGGTTCAACTGAGTTTTGCATTGCTTTTACCTTGTAGTAGAGCATATATCTGATTCTCTGAACATCATTAGCTTAGATAAGTTATAACTTCCATCTTATTAATATGCTTTAGATTGGAAAATAAGACTTCATGATGCATTAGCAAAGCTCACATAAAATCTGGCAAGGGGCATGTTGAGAATATCATAACTTAATGGTCTACAGGTAAATATGAAGAATTATGCCATGTTCTCCATCCCAATGAAGAATAATAGCAAATCCCAACAAGCTGCACAAGTTGAAGTCTTATTCATACTACACACAGTGAATCCAACAGCTGATGAATAAAAAGCGAAGGGGCCCCATAGTGTTTTTAAAAGTTGTAATTGGAAATGAAACCAGGGCAATAAAATAATTCTTTCATTAAATTCAAATAGCATACATAAAATTATGGTTATTTTGTGAATATAGAAGAGAAAAAAACAATGCAACTAACTTCAAGCTTCATTTTACTTTTATGGGAGAAATAAATACTATGGAAGCAAATTCCAAGCTTGTTTTTTTTCCACTCTTTTACTGAGGTAATCTGATATCCACTCAAAACTGATTGCAAGAAATGCAATGCAGTTTAATAAACTTATATTTGAGCTCAACTTCTACAAATGCAGATGTCAAAAAATTGTGGTTTAAGTTAATGAAGGATTCCGATCATAGAAATGGACTGGTGTAACTCATAAGAATAACAAAACATTTTTTTATAAAAAAAAGTCTTCCCAAACATACCTGACTAAGAAGCTTAGGCTTGTCTACAGTAGAAAATATGAATTCATGAATTGGAACATGTGAAACTTCTTGCCTGCAATAGGTTCCAAGCAACCAACTTAATTCCAGTATAGAAAAATATATAAAGAACACATTAGTGATCTAGGTATAATTCGTCCTTTTCACGCATATATAGGTATAATTCATGTTAATTTCGCCTGATTTCATAAATATAGCAAACAGATCTATGGCTGAGCAACAAATCTGTCTTCCTTTTACAAATAGAACAAAGACATCTTAATTTAACTAATTTTAAAAAATGCATCCAAAGAAAAAAGAAAAAAAATAGGATTATTGTGATTAAAATCTATATTCCTTTTACAACACCCAGACAATTATGATAAAGGATAAGATCAGAAAGAAAATAACAACTCTTTTTGAATTTGACCAATATGGAACAACATAGAGCATTGCTGCCACTTCCATTTAGGCTTGTCATTTCAATTATATGGGTTGGTAATGAGGGAAAAGTTCTAGTTCCTACAGGAAAAACACGGGGGACAAAAGAGCACAAATATTGGCAATTATACTAATCTACAGAGTGAACCCACTGCACTAAAAGCAAACCCTTGAAATTCCCTAATTTTAAAAAAAATATCCAATATAACAAATATTTAGCTCTTTAGGATTAAAAAAAAAACATGAAAAAAGAAATGGTGACAAAGTTTCATTGAGAAAGTACCTTCTGGAAACATCCCCTGAATGATACCTCTCTTCCATGTCCTTGGAACTTTTTCTAACATCCAAATTCAGATCCTCGAGCTTAAAGCAAGGCTCAAATTCAATCGTACAATCCTTGATTCTACTTGCAGAAAAGGCAAAAATAACAAATAAAGAAAAATGCATTGACAAACCAGCAATATAGTACGGTCATGAGGTTTAAATGCTCACTAAATCTAGAAAATAAAAGTTCAAAGCTCATTGATATGTGCACATAAATAAGATCTTCAAGGAAGCAAAACCTCTTCTGTGATGGCACAACTCCTCCATCATCTGTATCACACGCTGGCCTTGGGATAGGAGTCATAGTTATGAGCTGTTGTTCACCATTGACCTCTGTTTTAGTGTGAAGTTTCTTCCCAGAAGCAAAAGCAGAAAATAAGCAGACAGAGCATAGAATGTAAGATGTGTTACTGAAACAAAATAGCAGGACAAAATCATAAGTAATACAATCATTTTAAATATTTAGCAAGTTCTTTAATATTCAGTATCAATTTAGGATTTGGAACTAAAAAGATGGCCTTAATAATTGCTACAAGATATATTATCCTAGTAAATAGAATCTTAAGCTAAAAGTTAGCAGCCAATTAACTTGTAGAGCTCTGTGTGCAAGTGATTTATAGTTTAATGCACATATGCTTCAAAGAGGTGAGGGAATATCTTATTGGTTCAAACTCCCATGTGTTCTGTTGACCCTAGCCCCCAAACAACCAGGATGATGGCTAACCAAAAAAAAAAAGAAAGTCCCAACATTTGGAGGCATGAAGAGAGTCAGATATGTAATAGACGTATTGTGTAAATTAGACAAGTGGCAATGAGGCGTGAGATAAATTTTAGATGATACACACACACACACACACCAGAAAGCTATCTGTTTTTGATAAAAGTTTCTCACCAGGAACATAGAGTCAAATTCGTTGTTCTACAACTATATATGTTAACAACATCGATCCAAGAAACTAGAACCCGAAGTATCCCAACGAGTACAGTTGATTTCAATCCCTATCATTAATCACTCCACCACTAAATTTACCAAATGACTAGTACAATGTCATTTATCCTCTCGGCAATGTCATTTAAGAAAATGACTACTACCTTATTCATCATTTCATATCTTGCTTCATTTTCAGCTAATTCTCCATGAAAGTTCCGTCGAAATTATAAAGCAGATTGGAGCTTAGCTAACCATGTGATTCAACAAAATAATAAGTATCAAAAGCCATTGATAGTGGGAAGAGCAAAATCAAGGCAGTACCTCTAAGAAACGGATATGGTAAACAGGACGCCTTTCTGGATCCTTTGCCATAGCAAGTAGTTTTTGATGTAACAAAACGTCTTCCACTTTATCCATGTTAACATCCAGTCCGTAACTGATAACAACAACAACAACAACAACAACAACAACAAAACAAGCAAATACAGCAACAATAAGCTCACTAGAATAAAAATAATTAACAGATTCACAAAGAGAACAGAAGCAGGAGCAAATATGAAGTGAATAGAATTCAGAAAACCTAGCAGGCAAGCGATTGAAGTGAGAGTCGATGTGTTCACGAAACAACTCAGGATTAGAAACGGCTTCTTCATGACCACTCTCTATGAAGCGATTATACACGTCGTTTCGCACATCGTGGTTACTAAAACTACCAAAGCTTCTCGGCGGTGAAGAGCTCTCTCCAACTCCTTCCGTTAAATCCATTCGATTTTCTTTCTTCTTCGGCGCTATAAGCAAGCTTCTTCAACTCCAACTGGTTCCATGGAGAGGGGAGATTTTCTTTGTGAGTGGAGAGGACAGGATCTTTGACTGTTGGTAGAATCTACAAGGACAAGTGAAATGGATGAATTTGGGGTTTTGAAGGCATGCCAAGGACAGTTTCGTCCTATGAAAAAATCTGTAGCAGAAAACGGAGACTCTACTCGACGTCTGGAAGAACAGAGCAGGGAGACTGTATGGTTTTCTTTCCAGTTTTTTCAATTCGATTTTTATACTTTTTGTTAGCCTTGGGTGCTTTGGACTGCATTTTTATTTGTCAAGGGAACTGGATAAAGTTACTGAATTACTAGAGTGCCCTTGATGGTTTAGAGTAATTATGGGATTTGGAAATGGTGCCGTTGGATTTGAGTATATCGCGAAAAAAGCCATTCCGGGTAAAAAAAGGACGGGGCCACGGAAAATTGTACGATATTTTTATTTTAAAAACAAAGACAAAATAAATAAATTTGAAGTCCAAGAAATAATAAGAATACTTTAACTGCATTTTTCTCTTTTTATTTTTTTTGGGAAAGTAAGTATAAATAGTTAATTCTTAAATATCTTACAATTTACCAAGCACGTGATTTCGTGACAGAATGCAAAAGAAAGTGACGGCATTGGAGTCATATGCGTGTTTGTTGCGAGTGAAATGGTTTGCTCCTGGGTTTTGGGTGGGACTAGGATTCAATTCATTAAAAAATATATATATTTCATCCACTCCCAGCTGATCATCTTTGTTCGACCATTTCAAAGCGATCCAGCAGGCCATTTTTATTTGAAAGATTTGCAGAATACCACAATTTTATAGGAGTCCGAGTCACATCCAAGATGCAGTCTACATTCGTCAGATAACATGCCCTGTTTCTTTATAGCCGAGTTGTCTGTCGCCCTCCTATTGCAACAACAATATACAATTCAAATCCCGCCCCGCCCGTGCGATCTTTCCAGAAGGAATATGGAATGTACTGTAAGTTTATGCTGTCCGTCTCTGAAGTCTTCCCAGTCCCAGATTAATGCCGTTCTGTGCGAATAAATAGAGCATTTCACCTGGCAATACATACATACATATATATATATATTAAACGACTGCTTTGAGCATAGCAGTTAACGATGAGCTCAAAGTCTTTCTTATTCACTATTCCTTGACCTTATTCCCTTAGCCTTCTCTTGTGATGATTCCCTTCTCCTTCTATAACAACTCCATAGTTGGTGAGCGTCTTTAGAAATGTTTTTGAGGTTGGTGGAGTTTGGTTTTTGAATTTTTTTTTTTTTGCTAAGTAATGTATTAAAATAATATATTTTTTATTTTTTAAATTTGTTTTTAATATTATCACATTAAAATAATCCAAAAACACTCAAAAAAATAATAATGTGAAGCTAAGAAAAATAAAAATTAAATATGGTTGAACTGCAATGTCAGATAAAACCTTTATCTTGAGAGATAACGAGGTTTGTTACTATTTTTAATCTACAACAGGCTATTACAACTTTTTATATAAAAAAAATATATATATAAAATCATAGTAATATTGAATGTGAAAAATAAACTAGGAAAACTATTACATAATAGAAAATTATAAAATTAACTTTCAAAAAATATCTATTTTTCTATATAAAAAAAAAAGTCACACGTTCGTCTTTCCAGGTTTGAAGAAACTCGTCCTCGAGTTCATATCTCAATCGAAAACTATCATCCACCATAAAAATTCTTTTATGTGTGGTTCATCTTGCCGTGGGTTTCTAGCATCTTTATGTGTGTCACCTCATCATAGGTCCTTAATATTATATTTATATATGTCGTCTCATTATAGATCTCTCGCACAACACTTTTGTATGGGTTGGCACATCGTGGATCTTAATACCAGGATTTTTAATAACAGCAGCAAACGAAAACAAAAGGAACACATTATTTCTAGAACAGTAACCTCCATGTCCTTTTTTACATAAACACGTCATGTTCTGTGACCTCTTTCAACTATAATTATTTAACAACATACAAAATTAACCATAAGGAATTGATACATGTCTTATACCACCTCCATCCAAAATCACTAGGAATTATTAGGCTTTGAAAGCAACTTACAAATATAGGAGTGAAGGGTAATAGGATTTGCTAAAAGTCACTAACTCTTAAAAACCAAGAACGTCATAATTATATGGAAAGATCTAAAATATTTAATTTTTATTTATCTAAATCTTCGATTATAAAAAGACAAACACAACTCTTCATGTGAAAATAAACTATTCTAAATAAAAAAAAACAACTAGGAAAACTATTCACTTTAAAGAAAAAAAACTATTCACTTTAAAGAAAAAAAACTAGAAAAGTATAATAATACTAAATAGAAAAAAATGTCCAAACATAAAATGAATTAAGAAAGAGATTTCTATTTTTCACAAAAAGAAAAAAAAAACTGTTACAAGTTAAATCCTTTATTCACTCATATTTGCACTTACCATAAAGTTATTACAATTATTTGTGTGGAAAAAACTAGAAAACTATAATAATTATTTCATCAAAACAAAAAACCTAACCCCGTCCCGTCATCACTCATCGCACCGGTTTATCGCATCATTTGGTAAGATTTCGACATCGATGATGTAGGATTGCATCCATTAGTATATGGGGGATTGGCCTACTAATTAAAAGAGCATACTCATTCAAATCAGTGTGATAATTAAAGAAGTGTACCTATTAGATATATATCAGGTCTAACTACCAGAATTAAAATCCTAACAAATCCAATAATCCTGGCGTGTAAAATCTAGCTAAAACATGAACTCGATTCTAGCTATTGCAGTGATTCTAAAAACAATGATATGTTTTATATGGTGTTATACTTTAACTTCTGTTATGGTATACTAGTCAAAGGTAGCATAAAATAAAGTATTGTTTGGTAATTAATTATTATTCTTTTAACATTTTTATATTTTAATCTCATCGAGTAATAAATTAAACTTCATAATAAACTGTTTATTCTTGGTTAAAAACAAAATATCTTACCTTGATTCAAAATCGAAATATATAATTATTTTTAAAAAGCCAGATGTTTGATTTCAAAAATAAATATATAACTCAATTAAACACTGCTTTTATATATATATATATATATATATATATAACGAGTGAATATAAATGACATTTGCATACGTATATCAATCACCTCCTTTCATTGGTGATCAGGCACGGCGCCGAGATTTTAAATTTATTTTTTTCCAATCCCCTCGGCCAACCCATAAAAACTAAATGAGAGCTACATGCAAAGAAGTGGAAGGGCAGAGAAGCACTGCAACAAAAGTAACCACCGGAAGGAAAGTGCCTGTGCCGTTCAAATTGTATACATAAAGCTTGGAATAATCTTAAAGCAGAACTTAAGTTCCCGCGTATATGGTTTCTGTTTTCTGAATTATTGATAGATGCCATATGTTGTTTCATGTCCCATAGTGTCTGTGATCCATGATGTCTGTGTTTGGATTCTGGGTTGTTAGTTTGGTGCATAAATGTAAAAATATCCATAAATAATTGGAGTAATTATTGATCATATATATATATATACACACACATAGTATATACCGCTTGTGTATCAAAGGCCCCACCGCCCATGGCAGTCCATTTCACATTACATGGGATGGTGGGGTGAGTTTGGTAACAGGTGGGTCCTGTCCTGATCTTCAAGATCTGAAGACAGGGGATCGAAGGAGACGGTGGGGCTACCCCCAACGCCTAGTTACGATGGCGACGCAGCAAGATGCATGCATGTCAAAAAGGTGAGTCTTCCCTTTAAGAAATGGAAAGGAGAAAAACATAAACTGATAGCACAAGAAAGGTAAGACATTAGTTTCGATTATCCCAGCCCCTTCAAGAAGGAGGGAGAGGGAGAGGGAGAGGGAGAGGGAGGTTGTTATTTGTTTTCGGACGTGTTGCTATTGTTTCGAAAACACTGTTTAAAAAAAAAACTGATTTTTTTTACTTTAAATTAATTCTTTTTTATAATTTTATATTGTTTTAATATGTTACAATTAAAATTAAAATTAAAATTATTTATTTTAAAAAAATATTATTTTAATATATTTTTAAATAAAAAATATTTTAAAATATAACGAGTATTATAATCTCAAACATCCAATCACTCCGGTCTGCACTTAGGAACACTGTATTTATTCAATTGTTTTCTCTTGACAAGTGTGATTGTATTTTAATTTATTTATCATGTCTGCTACCAGACGACAAAAATAGAATACGTGAATCAGAAAGAACTTCTACTGCCCGAGTCCAAACGCCGGTTAGAGTGGTCCGGACCACCTTTACACCCTAAAATGCGGCATATTTTTGGACTACAGTATAAAAAATTCGGTGATAAAATAACACGTGCAGAAAATATTTAAGAAAATAATATGATTCAGTCAGTTGGAGATAATATCAGTGATTTCCCAGTTTCAAGTATCGTCTATAAAACAAAACAAGGATTTAATAAGAAGAGAGAAGGGAGAGAGAAAAAATAAAAGAAATTTTATTTTTAAAAATACATGAACATTCCAATAATAATAAAATCAGTAATGTTACTAGAAAGATATCAACAAAATAAATTTAATAACACTAGAAAAGATTATAAAATACAACTAGAATGAATCACATGAGCGACCCGCAAGCAAGTAAGCCTAGCATTTTTTGACGACTCGTCAAATAAAAAAAACTTATTAATTTTTAGTCAATTGAATAATAACTAATAAACCTTTTAAAAATATTTAAATGCTCCCAACGGTGCAAAATTTTGTAGTGAGAAGAGCAAAATTATTATTTTTATAGTTAGAGTGAATATCCATGAGTTTGTGTTTATATTGTCTTCCCAAAAACAATTATTTCTTTTTAATTTGATAAATCAAAAATTTATTCGTGAAATAATCATTTGTATAATAATTTATCTTTCTTAGAATTCTAATTGATGAGATAGGCATCTACCAATCACGATTTACACACATTTCAAAAGGCAAAATGAAAGATGAGTTGGAAAGAATATATAATTGGAGCTAAAAGCATCTAAGGGGAGTATTTTGCACAAAAGCTATGATGGTTCTGATCAATTGCATGTGAATTTATTATATTAAAATAAATTAAAATCACGTGAATGATTTAACAAGTGTCTATTTAGATTAGAACCTGAAAAAGATGTAACGTGTCAAACAATATGCCTAACATAAAGATAATTTTATATTCGATCATCGAGATGGGAAGGCTTTTGAATTAGGTCTAAATATATTTTTATCAGTTATTTTTCTAGTTAATTTTTAATTTATAGTTTGATTTTTAGGTTTTGTGATATTTTTTATTTGAATTAACATTCTGATTATTTATAATATCTTGTAAAAGTCAGTCTAAGACCTATTTTAAAGGTTGTAATCCATGTCTGAAGGGCAAAATATTAAAAGAAATTAAAATTTACAGTAATAAAACTATGAATTAGATTTCTATATGATCCCTTCTTTTTAATTAAAATCTTATCTTTCTTGTTTTTATAATTTTATTCTCTAGGTTCCATCGCATCAATTTTAAAGCATCAGAGTAACAAACAAAACTGGGAAATAATGGGTTAGAAAAGAAGTGCACTTAAAGAACTACAGCATTGTAGCTTTTACTTCATAGGAGGTGACTTCTTCATAACTTATTAACTTAATAAATAGTGAATCTAGAATGTATGTGCTTGAGGTAATTAAGGTGTGTTCGGAAATATGGTAACGGTTGTGATTTATTTATTTTTTTGTTAAAAAATTATTTTTTATATCAGCACATCAAAATGATATAAAAACATTAAAAAATTCAATTTTAAACAAAAATAAATTTTAAATTTTAAAAAAACACGGTGTAAACCACGTTTCCAAACACATCCTTAATATAGTTTATCAAATGTGTCAAAAATTGTTTAGCTTAATTGATAATATATAATATGTAAATGTTTCTTAACTAGCAGAATTAATATGAAAACATATAACAAATTCTACTTAAATTTAGTACGTGTGTAATCGATTAATTATGATAGATTATTGTCAAAAAAAAATTTTGAAACTTTAGGTATTCGGGCCAACTTATGTATACCTCAACTAATCCTCCGAGACGCTGAAGTTAATGATTATATAAGCATCCAGTGGCCCTAAGATTTCTGATTCTCGAACTGATGATCTCTTGGAAGCAAATTTAAAATCTTATTAGTTGAGATACACTCTTCAAAGTTAGATAATCAACTATTATCAATCGATCATAATAAATTTATATTCGATCAAGGTTGATTTTTTTGAAAAATAATAGTAATGCTTTCCATGTCAAATAAACACTAAATTATATAATCAAAATATATTTACTTACTCGTTGAAGAATTATATGTGAACTACGAAAGTAAATTGTGTTATTATTAAGGATTCAAACCTTTATTTTTAAAGCAAAAATGCGTGCAAATAGTCTTAATGTAATTAAGAACCTCACAATAATTTAAACAATATTATTTTGAAAGATTATACTTTCCATCAAGGCCTACAAATACATTTGAAAAATATACTCAAGTTTTCTCTACAACAATAACCTAAAGCTTTAGAATAGATAGTGAACTAAAAAACACTAGAAAACGGAAGGAAAATAGAAGGAGGCGGAGGGTTGTCGATAGAAAAAAGGTCTTCTCATATCTCTCTCTCAACAAACCTCTCCGACGCTATTTATACACGAATTTTTTGGGCGAAAATTGATGCAAGAATTAATTCTATAAATTTCTAGAATTAATTCCTCCTCTTCAATGCTAATAAAAAATTACTTTAAATAACTTGATATTTTAGTAAACAAAATAAAATCAAATTTAACCTAACAAATTAATTCAACAATTATTTAGATCAAATTCAAACTCGAGCAGACAATTTACATTCTTTAATAACTCAATTTTAACTTTTTAATTTTCTACTTTGCGATACACAAAAAAAACTATTATAATCTTTCAATGTTTGATTGAAGTAATTTAGGTTTGTAAAAGTTTGTTAAGCAAGGATTATTTAAAATTAATTTTTTATTTATTTATAATTAATTTTAGACATGTATGTACGTTAAAGTATTTGTGTTGCAAAACAATTTCCAATAATATTTTAAACCAAATTACAAGTGAATTTATATCTAAATTGACTTCAAATTATATATCTATTAAAAAATGTTTTAAAACCAATTTTATAATATATACTTAAATATCATAAGAGTTTCGAAGGAAGCCTAGCTGTGTTTTTCAAACACAATCCTAGGTTCGGTTTTCATTACTGTTTATGATATTAGTCAGATTCACTATAACCATGTAGCCGATAGAGACCTATTAACTGTCGACAACGTTGACGGCTTCTTTTTGTGTTGACATGGTTGAAGTTTTGCTGGGATTAGAAGAAAGTTCTGCTGGGGTTAATTAGAAGCACAAGTCCCAGCAGGTTTAGACTCCTTAACAGAGGTAGAGGTGCATTGATGATCGGGTGGTCTAGAGCGCATGGAGTCGTCCCCATGCTCAAAACTCAGACACTGAAGCAGCCCTTAATAGAACTGCCTGCTGTCATAACATTCACAGGCATAGCCTTCTTTCCTTTGTCAGTAGCCAGGCGCCTATCCTTTTCAATTCGCAGTCGTACAGCTTGCGGGAGCCAAGCCTGAGACTTTTTTCGTTGTTGGATTTTCAAGAAGGCTAGATTTTTTTATCCTTCTAATTCCTTGAAGTCCCGGTAGTGATGCCTCAAGAGGGAACTAACGCAACTCAAGAACAGATTCAAAAGCAACAACAAAGAATCAGAGCGTAATCAAGAGCAGTGGTATAAAATTACATGATTAAGTTGCTTGTTTATTGTGATAACGTGCTTAGTTTTCTAGTGTTCTTAAATTATTTTTGCACCTCGTAATCACTACACAGACATGTACGCACAGTTTACTTGAATGTTAGATTATTAAACAGCACTGAATAAAAACTGCATGGATTTCAAGGTCCAGTGCATGATCCCTGATAACTTATTTAACGCATGTGGTGGTTAGAACATAATTTTAATGGTAGCAACAAAGGCTAACCCTAACCATCTTCAACAGTTCATATCTCCATGGGAAAGTATACTATATACGTGTTGGACACTGTCTAGCTAGCTTAAGATTAAAAAATTAAAATGCAAGATTCCTTATTCTTAGCTTGCCCAAGCAGCGAAACAAAAGTAGGGAAATTCTGATGCACCAAAAAGAGAGTCTTATAATGCCTTTCCCTACCGTTTTGTATTTCAGTTTAATCATGTTTTTGAAATATTTTAGCTTTAAATTAATTTTATTAGATCGAATATGTTAATAATAAAAATAATTAAAAAAAAAACATTATATATTGTTTCTTCTAGTTGTGCTGTCTTTGCAGAGAGCACCACCAGAAAAATGGTCCAGGTCCGTTCAAAATCAATGCCAACCTTGCAGACTGTCCTTTATTCGATTGCTGATACTAGCTCCCTACGTGCTCCCAAGCCAGCACAGGTCAAGTTCGCGAGAGTTAAAACATTCGCGCACAAGATAAGATGGTCTCAATCAATTTTTATTCAATATTCTGCAAAACGACATCTAAGAAAAAAAAGGGGGTTCGGGAATCTTTCGAGGGATCCATCCCAGTAGTGAACATGTGAGCAATGGTGACCTTATTTTTTTGGCCAGCAATGTTGTCCTTCGGTCAAGTTGTATTGCAACGTGACATCCTTTTACATAGCCATGTGACCGTACATGTTCATTTTGTCTTCAACCCATTTGTTGTTGACTTGTATTAAAAGTGTTTTAAAAAAATAATATTTTTTTATTTGTTTATTTTAATTTTTTTAATTTTTTAACTATTTTGAAGTGTGGATATCACAAATAATTTTTAAAAATAAAAATATATTATTTTAATATATTTCTAAACAAAAAATATTTTAAAAAGTAACAATTACTATACTCTCAAACACTGTTAAGAAATGGACAGGAGAACGATACAGTTTGGGAACGCGTTGCAAACCGCGTTCTCAAAAAATTTAATTTTTTTTACTAAAATTTTGTATGTTTTGAATCGTTTTGATGTGCTGATATCAAAAATGATTTTTAAAAAATAAAAAAAATATTATTAATATGTATTTCAGCACGAAAAGTTATTTGAAAAGCAACTGTAGCCACAATGTCAAACAAACTACATTATTAAAAGTTTTTTATAAAAAATTAGGGTTTAAATCAGAATAAAATAAGTTAAAGCACTATCGACCAGTTTAGAATAGTTTTCAACTAATTAATTGATATTGTTTTTCAAAGTATTTTTTACTTTGTAATGCATTAGAATAATTTTTTTATTTTTTTAAATTTATTTTTAACATCAAAACAATCTAAAAAAAAAATAATAATTTAAAGAAAAAAGAAATTCAAAAATCCATGTACAGTGGTGGTTGCAGTGCTGCTTCAAACAGACATTAATTTTATTCCACATGACTTTTTCAAGTTCATTTAAGTCGTTTTATTTAATTCTAACATGCATTCTTCAAGAAAGTTGCTTTAAATGATTTTTATCAAATACACTCAACTTAAAGGTCACTTTTAACTTATTTTTGTCATAAATTGTTTATAAATCATGTAAAACTAATTCTATTCTTTAATTTTCTTATATCCTTGTGCAAGAAAATTTCCTCCAACTGGGGGATCTCTTGTTTGCACGCTACATTATACAAACACATAAGATTGATCCAAAGTGATTGAACTGGAAATTCAAGCTCTCTGCTCTGACCAGCTTCAAACCAAAGCTTGACTAAGATGGGGCCACCTTTCTAGACGAATTAAGATCACAAAACAATCACTTTGTTTAGATGTACGTTATCTTTAGAACATGATATTTGAAGAGTGCTGTGATATGAAGCTTCCTTTGTCTCCAACTAATGATCTGGGAACGGAAGTATTTGCATATGGAGTATTCGCGGCCAAAGTTTTCCATCACTCTTGTGAATTTGGTTATCAGTCTCTAGCCATGAATGTCAAGAACCATGAGCGAACTGCTCTTATCAACAACAGTAATGAACTAGCTAGAATGCAATCTCGAAATAGCTTCAGCTTCCCAACAGTAAAAAACAACCTAGACAATATGCTAGATGATTTTACCAATGATCAGTTTATCGAAAGCTTATTATGATTCACAACTACTCATCGACTATTCCTGTGAATCAAGAAAGTGTGGACTTGGATACTTCCATAGATGACACCATGCATTTTGATGGCTTTTAGGCAAGTAATGGTAGCAATACCTTCACTGATCTTCTGTTCTGTTGAAGTATCGAATTGGCATCTTGCTTCAAATATAATCGCAGGAATCAGCGAAGTACTTCTAAGTAAAGCTGACGAGAATCTGTTCAGTGATACTCAAGAGCTCTCCTACAAATGCAGAGATACTCCAGCATTAGCATTTATTGGGTGTCAAACAATAATCCAGACCAAGCGACCACGATCTGTTCTTTTTAATCAAATATTAGAAAAAAAAGTAGGATTCACGAAAATTAACTAAGAAAAGATATGTAATTGAAGTAAAATTTCTATTTAAATAAACTTAGTCAAAAAAGTAAAGAAACGAGCTTAATGCTTTCATTGATTGTTGAATGTGTCTGCAAAAACTATATACAAACACTGACATTACCTATTTATAGGCTTCACAGAATAACTGCTCCTTGAAATCTAGACTAATAATTAAGTAGGCAAATAATTGTTCATTCTTATCATATATGTCTAGTGTCATTCGCTTATATGTTCCACTATCGACAATCATATACTGCATTTTCTGATATTCACTTGCACATAGCTATGGAAGTGTGGGATTTGCACTCTTTCAAAAGGAGAACATGGGGATTACGATTATGGATGGATGGTGTTTGGACTCTTCCGATTAGGAGAGAGAAGTGATCGTCGTGGGAGGGACAAGTTTCCGATGCTAAAGGGTTTCAAACCAACTCCCTCGAGTGCCACAGATGTTAATCAAGCCCAGTTAGTGGCAGGTTTCCTTGGCAGAGGGTGTTGGGTGCAGAATGAAAATTCTAAGGTTTGTCTGTGTTGGAAATCAAGGACTTCAACAACTGCTCCCTCATGGATTCCCAGGCATGCACTAGGAAGTCGGCAGAGAAAAAGACCATAGGAGCTTCTGGATTTGCAATATAATAAAATCCAATGACAGGTTAATCTTCTCTCTGAAATCGATTCCACGTTCCAGTTGGAAAAGAGATTAATCGTCTGTTTGATATTATAATAGGTAATGGCAGTTATTTTTTTAAATACTTTTTATTTTAAAATATATTAAAAAATAATATTTCAACATACATATAAAACAAACTTATACAGACGAGCTCTTCCTCTATATTACTCTTTATCTGAGGAGAGTGAAGAGGGATTTATACAAAGAATGGGACTCGATGATCTTGGACAAGCTTTCAGAAAGTAACCAGTTCTCAAGTGTATCCAACATCTTAGAAAACGTCTCTATCCGGCGCTTAATTTCTTTGACCATTGTAGCAAACTTTGTTTCCATCACTGTGATCAATATTTCAACACAATAGTTTGTATAAAAGATTAAACGGGAATATTAGCAGCCACCATCTGATGGCTTCAATGCTCAATAAATAGTTCTCTAACATGTGTATCGGAAAGGAACAAACCAAGGTACGAATAAAACAAATACATAAAAACCATCGATGCATCCTTGCATCAAGCAAAGGCCAAAAGGGTTAACTGGAAACAATTAAACAAAAGGTCAATAATTAGGCATTAGGTACAGGCTTTGAGTTCATAAATAATCAAAGTAAAGACAAATGCAAGTTGTATAGCCACCATCATAATCCACAACCAACCAGGTGCATTGCACTTGTCCAATATAAGAAGTCTTTTCTTTTTTTTCTAAATAGAAAAGGGATAAATTTAAAGGGCTTGTTTCTGGCTGGACAATAAACGAGAATCATTGTGAATGCCACTAAACTGAAACAAGAGATGGGTCGTTCAACTCCTATGAGTTGTAGCAGGAGGGATTGGTTAAAATTTCGGAAAACAAGGACCTTAAGATCATCCTAGGTTGAAAACAGCTGTGGCTGTAATTGGAACCTCATCTCCCCATGATTCAACCACATATAGAGTTCTCGAGAAACAGGTGAATCGACCGAAGAAAACTTTTTGCAGGCAGAAATCTTCTCCAACAAACCTTCCATGGATCCATTCTTTACACGTTGAAATTTAAAATTCAGAAGATTTACTCCCGGAAACATATCTTCTTGCCTTGAAGTATGTTTGCAACCGCAATTAAGTCATAACAAGAGTGAATACTGGTCAGGGATTCACATGCCCATTGCTGTCCTCTCGTAAATAAAAATGAAGTGAACGTAATACACACAGTTCACTTACAAACACAATGATCATTTAGCCATTCCCTGTATCTGAAGACCCAACATGAAGACACGAACCATATGTAATCAAGTAAACACAATAAATGAACAATATAGAAAAAGGGCTCTGAAATGAGCATAACTCAACCAAAAGGAAAGCATAGGAAAACATTAAGCTAGCCAGAACAAGAAATGAAACGGGACGAGAAGTCCCATCACAAGAATCGCATTCAAGTTTCCAGTAAATGCAATATCAAATTCCCATCAGCATAATGCTCATAACAGCAATTTCTTGCTCACAAGTGTATCAAAAGCAAATCTGAACTCGTTAAAGGCCTCAGACCTAAGGACACAAACTAATTTCAGCCGATGAAACAGAGTAGAAGCAAGACAACCAGAGAATATCTCATACGCAACTGGTACCATAAAGCAAAAACAACATTTCATTGATAAACCAAATACATGGTACAGCATAAATAAGCCAATAAGTTTCTCAAATACAATAGCGGCAATAAAATCCAACTCTAATTTAATAACCAAACATACCAGTTCAAGGCAATGCAGTACGACCAGCCTCAAACACAAACCCTCTACAAAGCCCATCTCCACCTACAGGCACTCCTTCAATCCACCTCCAAACAACACCATCACAATCATCCCACAAAGCCAATTTCCTCATTCTCTTGGCCGAGAAACAAACCCTATCCCCGCCACCAAAAACCTTCAACTTACTCGATTCCTGAAAACTCCTATACATGTCCACCGGCATTCTCCCTGCCTCCTCCCATTCCAATCTCTCTAAATCCAGCCTCAATATCAAAATCGTCGAACACGATGTATTCAACGAGAAATTCGACTTTAACCCTCCAATCATCAACAATTTATTCCCCTTTCCTCGAACCAAACGTGGTCGTTTTATAATATCAAAAATATCTCCCCATTCTTGCCTTTCTAAACAAACCCAGTTGTTATAATTGTTATTAAGTTTCGACAGTATACATGTAAAAAGCTTCCATTGAGATCTCCATGGAGACCCAACATCGCATAAAGCGAAAACAGAGTCCGATATTAGAATTGGGCTTCTGGGTTTTGATGGTAAATTCGCGGAGAAAGTTAACCACGAGTTTGTCTTGTTTGTGTTTGAGAAATATAAAGCAGCGAGTTCAGTTAATACCATGACTCGGTGGTTAACGGAGTCAACCAGGACAGATCCGTGTCGTGACCAGGCCGAGCCAAGTTGAGGAAGCACCTGAAATTGGCGGGTCAAGGGGTTACAGACAACGAGTGACCTGTTCGACTCGATCGAGGTCGGTGATTCACCCCAGAGGTAAATGAGTCCACTCGCTGACGCCACCGGGTGAGGTGACCTGAAAGGTAAAAAGCTGAGACTGAACCTGAGCCATTGATTCTGGTCTGGATCGAACACGTGGAGGTAAGGTACAGAGGAGACGTGACTGTTTTGTCTTTGATGGTGGAGGTGGTGGTGGTGATGTGGAGGGCGGAGAGCGAGGAAGCGCAGCGGGGGCTGGGTGGAAATTAGGTCCACGAAGGATGGTGAGGTCAACATTTGATTGAAGAACTTACAGACGGATCTGCAAATCATGATTTGACGAAGTGAGAGAGATGAGAAAATCTGGTGGAGTGTGTCTTGTGGTAGACGGTTGATTGGTGAGTCGTCCATGGTATCAGGTGGACCGGCGACGCAGAGAACAGGGGGAGAGAAAAAGAAGAGATGACAGAGGGGATTGAATGGAGATTTTTGTTTTGTTTTGTTGTTAAAGTACAGTCTGGGGCAGGCCACCGGCCACATGCGATGCCTTTGCTGACTGCTCCAGAGTCAAGAGGAGTCGAGGCTGTAGCTGGTAATGGGCCAGGTACTTGATGGATCCAGTTTTAAGTCCGAATCTATCTAACCGGGTTGGGTCCCGAAACAATGTTCAGGCAAGCTTTGGGCTTGTAGCTCAAAATGTTCGAGATTTGATTAATTATAGAGATTGATGCTTGATGAATTTGCCAGGCAACTAAACAGAAGCTGGTTAGATTTGATTATCATATAAGAAGAAGCGTGTTGAGGATTAAATACCAGCTAGCCTTCGTTTCGCAGCGGAATTGAATTATTTTTTTATACAAAAAATTAATATTTACGTATTAAAATGAGGTAATAAAAGAATATAAAAAATCAGTTATGATTAATATATAATAACAATAATTAGGGATTTTAATCATACAAAAAAAAATTATAAAGCCATTAAAAATATATATTAACTTTTCCAACACATAATCTGAGTTAATAGACTTTAAACATCTAATCCAAAAAAACCATCAAGTTTAATTTATAATAAATTAAATGTTAAAATATAAAATTTTAAAAAAATCAACCATATAAAAGGATTTAAGAAAAAAAGCAATACAAATAATGATGATCAAAATCATTATTATTGTTATTGTGCTGCTAATACTACTATTACTAATATCATAACCATATTTTTCATTATTATCATTACAATTATTACTATCACCGCTACTATTATCATTATAGCAAACCACTACTATTATCACTATCATCATCATTATCATCACTATTAGTATTATCATTAGCATTATTATTATTGTTGTTGTTGCTATTATTATTATTATTATTATTA
>Ga0325414_1000514_pt1 | contig 31882 bp, 22 predicted proteins | sample PopdelMetagenome_8_FD_206183 | JGI IMG/M metagenome (GOLD analysis project Ga0325414, IMG submission 206183) | Populus deltoides microbial communities from Bellville, Georgia, United States - Leaf-PdKOR-R3 | ecosystem: Host-associated > Plants > Phyllosphere > Phylloplane/Leaf | place: USA... | reverse complement strand
TAGTGTATTTGAATTAAAACTTTACTGTTAACTTTAAAAATTCATGTACATAAGTTAATAATTTATCTTAAAAAATTATATATTTATTTAATAGCCCAGTATAGAAAAAATTCCTGGCTCCGTCCTTGACTGGAGGCTTACATGGTCGTTAACTTCAGGACCCGTGAGATTCCTCGAGATACACGCAAGCTGGTTCAGACACCCATATTAATAAATAAATAAATAAATAAAAAAGGCAATTAACATGATGTGAGAAACAACTAGTTTGAAAAAAGCAATCCTAACTTTAAATATGAGTGCCGGACCAGGTTTAAATTCAGTTAATAGATTTTACAGACCCACAGTTCTATAAAGGTGGGCTAGCTATAACTAGTCAAAGTTGAGAAGGCTTTTAAATTAAATTTAAAAGATGATGTTTTTGCATTTTTAATTATTACCCCAACTATTTTTGGATTTTAATTATTTTTTTTAGTTATATAAAGGCATGGTATATAAACGGTTGGTTTATTTTTTTTCAAGTCAGGATTTATGAATTATTAAATTTCAGAACAAATCAAATAAAACAGTGTCGACAGTCTAGAATTGTATTCTAGTTCTTGAAAAGCCCAGAAGTGTCGCCATAACTCATAATTAAGCTTGATTTCTGAGTTCATGGAGGGTAGGCTCCCAAGCCCTGCCAACTCTAAGCATAAAAACCTTTGCTTTTCTTGAACTAAATACTTGGAGATAAAATTATGTTGGACTTTCTAATCCAATAATCCAATACGAGTACTTTAATATAAAATATAAATGTGTTTTTAAAAACCAGCTAAAATTGAATAAAAAAATTAATATCAAAGAATATTTGGATAAGATTCATGGGCTCATAAGTTTATATTTGAATTTGATTAATAAAAAATATTTTCTATCAAGTCACTGATTGATCAATAATCTTTAAAATATATTAATATATTAATTAATACAATAATTATATGATAAAAATAAATATATTAATGAATATTCATAAATTATAAGTAATTTATGAACTATGAACATTCATGAATTATAAATATTCATCAAATTTAATAAATATTAATGAATTATAAAGATTCATGAATTTATATGAGAAATTAATGTTTTAGCTCTTAAGTCTTATAAATAGATGTTTTGGTAGAAATAAATATGAATTTTCTTGATATATATATAATACTCATGTTAGAATGTAAAGCCTAACATGATTTTATCTTCGCCTCACATTTAATTTCACCTTAAAAAAACCTATTCCATGTTTTATAAAGCCAATTCTAACAAATACTTGTACAAAATTATTTCCTATCCTCAAACTTCAATTCATAATAACTGTTGCCGTAGCCGATGGTTTCACCGTCCGGTTTTTAGAATGGACATATTTCCATGTAACCTCTGTCTTCAAACACGTCAAAGATCTGGCTGTCGGCTACTATACCTTCATCTTAATCAAACTTGGCCAGTTTAACTACTCTGTCTTCCGGCCCAATTCTGGAGGAAAGGTAATATTCCACAGCTTTGACAAGTTCATTGTCACCAAAGCTATCCCATTGAGTAGTCATCAATGATCAAAGTTGCATAGGATGGATCATGTTTCTTACGAGAAAAAATATATATTATTGAGACTATATATGGTTGAATGCTGGAAGAAAATTAATGCAGTAGCATGTTATAGACAGTAATGATGGAATTTGAGAGGAAGATATTGGTTATTAAGTGTTTTTCTCTTCTATTCCCTTCCCTCTTGTATTATGCTTCTAATTATAATTTTATTTATAGATTTAAAATCCTAAACAAATATAAAATTAACTGACCAACTGATTTCTCTGTTTTAAAAAAAAATCAGAAACCTAGTTTATTTTCAACACTGAATCCACTCCGGCACAATTTTGGTGTTTCTTAGTAGCACTAAGAATGTGGAGAAGGATACATACCATGACAGTAAAGAGGTTGTTGAAGGCAGCATCTTAGCATATTCTAGAGCAAAAGCTGCCATGGTGATAGCACTAGAACGATGTGTTGAACGATGCTGATGACTTAAGATTTTCTCATCTTTTTGGTTTCCTTCTATATGTTGAAGGAGATTTTTGTTTCTGTGTGAAAGTTTTTGGATTACTATAGACTAGAAGCACAGATAGTTGACATTAAAATGCTAAAGGATAACATTTTCAGATAAATTTCTGCTGGCGGCCTGGCAATAACAAATTAAGTTCAAAACAGCCCTTTAAGGGTCTGCAATCAAGCTTTAAAACAGTATCACCCTTTGTTTTTAAGGATACATAACAACGAAAATTGCTGTCCATTGCATTAGAGGCATTAGCCAGCCTTAATTGGCTGATCAATAGCTTCTTCTCTTGATGGTTTTCCTTCTGCTTTTAATTCTAACAGATCCTCTACGCTTGTTCTCAACTTTCTGTTTTTTTGCTTTTTGTATTTCACCCTTGTGTAAACCTTCATCAAAAAGTTCATCGCCTTCCAATTTCTTTCTCTTCAGTAGTTTCACAAGCCCTTCAAGTGCAGCATCAGAATCCTCACTTGTCATTAGCTCCTCTGCCACTTGCGCAGGAGTGACCTCTGTATTTTCTATCAGGTCTTCAATTTCTCCAAACAGTCTATGATAACCATTAACGCCCAAGTAATTGGAGGCCAGCACTCTAAACCCATGAGGCGTGCAGTAGGACATGTGAATGTGCATGTCCATGCGTCCCGGACGCAACAGAGCAGGGTCTAGCCTGTCTTTATGGTTGGTAGTAAATATGATGATTCTTTCATCCCCACAACTTGACCATAATCCATCAATGAAGTTCAGTAAGCCAGACAGTGTCAACTGCATCAAACAAAAATAATCAGAACAACTAATGTTATCAACTAGTTAACTACACGACGTAATATTGACGATTATCAGAGATAATTTGATGAACTGCACATGTCAATGTGGTATAGGGATCAAAAGATTTGGCTTCTAAGAAGCAGTTCAGGACATGATAGGATATTTTTTGGGTTTTAGTGATTTGTGGTGATGGCCTTGAAAAATGACTGGAGTCCTCTCACTCGTGCTGGCAGAACCTTTCAGTGCAGGGTCTACTTTGTAGCAAAGAATCTCGTAGGGAGTAACTCTATGGTTATACAAAGGTTTCTCATTTTCGAAAGCTTTTTTTACTACTAGACCAATGCTGCCAGACATAATAATTGTTTTTTACAAGGCTCAAAACTGTTGCAAGTATCCTTGTGACACGAGAGGAGAGAACCTTGAGCCAATTACAGACACGATTGCAGCCTATAGCCTTACAATTACAATATGGAGATCCATCTTTTTTCTGCAAGTTCTGTCATGGTGACCAACCAAAATGCTTTTTAAAGGTACATTTTTGGACGCATTACATGAATAATGCAATAATGCAGAGACTTGACCAGAAAAGGTAAAACATACGGTGAGTTCTCGAAATACACGAAGACCTTTCTATCTTCCATTAAAGCATTACAAGGACTTTCCACGTCCACTGGTAATCAAAAGAGAGTTTTCCGTATGACAAAGTGGCTCTACCAAGATTTTTGATAGCGGTGGTTTTGAAAAAGGAGATGAGGGACCCATGGTGATCATGTGGATACATTTCACCTGGCACATAGTAGAATTTATCCCTACCAACATCTGGACACTCCAATTTTTGCCACCAGAAGCATGTGAGGGAAACCTTTGGACTTTCTTTTTTTTTAATACAAATCGAATTTTCGGCAGTAAAAATTTGCTAATTCTAACATCTTCTTAGTTTTTAGTGTGTGAGTAGATGGTGGAAGGATGATAAACTGATGTTTGGGTAATTGAGGTGGTAGTACCAATAGTGCCTGTAATATTTGGGCAGTGGTGGGCTTGTTGGCTTGATCGGATAAAAAAAGAAGAGCATTACAAGTATCTTACTCGATAAAAGATAAGGCAAGAAAGAAAGAATGATATCTACCTCACCTTTGGGGAAAACCAAATAAAAAACAAAATTTACAGCAGGAAAAAATACCTGCACATCATGTTGTTTTCGAACATCTCCATCTCCACGAACCTGTCTTCGATCAGGCAAATCCACGCTACAATCAATATCTTCAATCACAAGTATTGATCTATTCCCAGTTGCCAGCAACAATTTTCTCAGATCAGAATCCCGCATTATATTTGCAAGCTGCAAATCATACACATCAAACCTCAAGTAATTAGCCATGGCAGCAACCAAGCTTGATTTGCCAGTCCCTGGTGGCCCATACAACAAGTACCCACGTTTCCAAGCCCTCCCAACTCTCTTATAGAACTCTTTCCTCCTAACAAATCGATTCAAATCCTCTATGACAATATTTTTCAGGTCTGGCTCCATAGCCAAAGTCTCAAATGTTGCTGGATGTTCAAGATTTACAGACTCCCACTTGATTTCTCCATAGGCACGTGAACTTTGAAGTGTGTGCATCTTCAAAACCCTCACCTTCTCTTTTGCTTCTTTTGCCTTTTCAATAATATAAGGCATGTAAGATCCTAATATTTTCTCCTTATGATTCTTGTGGAAACTTAACTCGAACCATCGTTTCTCGCTTACGACAGGAAAGGGATTGCTGGGGTCTTTCTTTTCAGGTTTTACAAATACCAATCTCCACAGAAGCTCAATCCCTTCATAATGATCAACGACTTTCTCACCCTTTTCAAGATTGATTGTTAAATACTTCTCTTTTTGGGTTTTGCTAATTTTGAGCCTTTTTGTTGTGGGACTAACCTTAGTACTTAAGTAAGTCTCTGAAGCATCATAGACTTGGTTTCGAGAAATTCCTGTGGACTCCTCAATGACTAAGGTAAGAACAGGAGATGGAGGCTTAAAGAAGTAACGAAGAGTTGATAAAAGGTAATCTCTGATTTGTTGGGGTATTAAATGGCCAAATTGATTGGCCATGGATTGAGCCATCATTATTGAACCAGCCATGGAGGCGTAGGCAGCCAACAATGATGACGGAGAAGTAAGTTCTTTGCTAGAAAACATGGTTGCAAACTTGGAACAGAGAAAGCGGAGTGAACACACGAAGTTAAATGAGGGATACATACTTCATTCTTGGAAAAGAAACCCTTATTTATACTCTAATATCCAAATAAAATTAGTCATCAAGGAGATTCAAGAGTAGCTGACTTGTCAAATACAAAGTTGATGACTTGGGACCATGTGTAACATTGAGGATATATGTTTATGTAGTAAATAAAATAATAAATAAATAAGATTATTTTTGTTTTAGAAAAAATAATGGTTGTGCCAAACAAGCTTTTTAACGAAAATAAATGTCTTTTGATCCAATTATTAGGTTATGTTTAAATTTTTCAAAGCATTATATGGATCATGTTCCTTCAATGATTTAGTTCGATTTAACCATGTAAGATAATTTTCAATAAAATGCTATTATATATATATATATAAATTTTTTCTAGATATTTTATTTTATTTTATTTTTTCCTATTATTTTAGGGTTTTTTCCCCTTTTTGACATAGATTAATTTAATACTTCTATGTTATTTTTAAAGTAATTTTTATCTAATCATTATTCAGACTTTTTATCTCCTTGTGTGAACATGTTAATAACATTTGGATCCTCTCAAGCCCTTCTTGGTTTTCTGTCCTCATGATTTTTCTTTTAATTCTAGTTATAGAGTGTAGATAGTTTTAATTAGTATTAGAGCCCAACTTTCATATTGATTTTTCTATTGCACTATTAAATTTTAATGGCCAAAAGGTCGTGGAGTAAAGCGTGGTTATGGTGGAGGGGCATGATTTCTAGATATGGAGGTTTTCATATAATAAGAGTGCAACAATAGTGAACTAATAATTGAGGATTTGCAAAGGCAGGTTATATAGTTGACTCATCGTTTGACAAATCAAGATATGAAGAATACAAAGATAGATGATCACGACTCCATATTTAGTTTTGAGAAACCATATCATGAGTATAATCAAATAAGAAAATCTTATATTCATTATGATTACCATGGAGACTTGGGTTTTCAAGTGGAACTCCTTGAGTTTACAGATACTTTGCAAGCCCAGGGATTTATCGATTAGCTTCATGAAGTATAACAAATCTTTGAGTACAAAAAGATTTTGTAAAGGATGAAGGTTGATGCAGCCCAATTTGTATAAACTAAAAGTTATGAGCATTTAAGTAAGGATCTTACATAATTAAATGAGGTTCTAACCCAAATAGATTATGTGGATGGCTTAACGAATATTTCTATGGACTAGTGAGATGAGTCTAAGATCAAAAGGAGATCTGGTCATGTTAAACTAGATTAACAACTTAAGATTACAATAACAGAATATCCGATCGCTAAAATATCAAGCTTAAATTCTTTCAAATGATTTTATATGTAGTTTTTCTAAGGGACTATTGGATCTCTTTGGATTAGGAATTAGGCTCAGATGTTCCTGTTTGAGCCAATTTTGTAATTTTTCCTAGTTTTTTTATTTATTGTTTAATTCAAATTTTTGTTTTAATTTCCTTCTTTTTTTTGGATTTCTAGTTGTTTTATTGTAAAGGTAGGATTTTCTGGTCTATTTATAGGTCTTTTAAACATCTAAAAAGGCGGATTTCATTAGTTTTATTTTTAGAGAAAAAAATTACAAATTTAAGGTTTACATCTATAACCCTTTTTGCTATTAAAAATGCAATGTTTTTTGTGTTGTTGTCCTTATGGCTTTCGTTTGTATGAAAAGTGAAGTTGATTGTTGTTATATTGAAGGGTTAAAACTCTATATGGTGAGGGTAGTTAAATAAAAATTATGAAAGGTAGGACAAGCCTGATATATATGACCGAGAGAAGATGAAGAAAAGGACCAATTCTTTTCTTTCGAGAATATTCAAACCTTGTACTAATAACTCCATATTTTAAGACAAGAGACAAGATTTGCTAACAATTAAACTGAGGAATTTTAACAAGTAGTGGCAAAAATGATACGTTAAAGACTAAAGAGTAGTTGATAGTGTGCTACTTTGATGGTTACAACAGTCTCAAGATTCATGTTTTGTGTCTTCAGTCATTATAGATCAATGTTGGAGGTTATTGACAATTATTAACTATGGAGAAAAGGTAGGTTATAGGCATTGTTAGTGTCATATCGAAAGGCCATAATATTTAAAAAGCACGCCCTAATGACCAATAATCAACTAGTCAACTTAAAACCTATTCATCAACAAACCTTGGGAAAAATTTCTAGGTTTGCATTTTTTGTTTTAGGCGTGGAGAGCTTGGGAATCATGCTAATAAGTGTTGAAAGCTTACAAGTCATGCAAGCAAGAATTTGTTAATAGAAGATGAGCCCAAGGATGAAAAGAGCGAAGCAACTGAAAATCCTATTAATAATAATGATGGTGATGGTGATGAAAATTTTTTTATGGTGATGGTAAGGTGACTTTAGTTATCCAAAAGAGTCTGCTAACCTAATAATGATTTAAGTGATGATTGGTTATAGACTAACATATCCCACATGACATGCAAGATTAAGAAGACAATGTGTAATGTAGTAATTGATAGTGATAGATGTGAGAATACAGTATCTGTAGAGATTGTTCAAAAGTTAGAGCTTAAAATGTATAGCCATTATAAGCCCTACAAATTGACCTAATTAACAAGAGGAAGTGAGGTAATGATAGAAAAATGATGTTTGGTTTTTATTTTTCATAGGCAAAAGCATTTTAGTAATATATGGTGTGATGCATTGTTTATGGATGTATGTCATGTATTATTAGGCAGACCTCAATAATATGGTATTAATATTATGTATGATAGGCATCACAACGTATACACCTTTAGTGTTAATGAGAAACTTATTGTGGTGAAGTATAAAAAAGAGGAGGTGGTTTCTATGGATAGACCAAATAAGGGAAAAAGCTTGTTGTTTATGTCTTGACTTTTTATGAAGGTAAAGACTAAGTGAATGGTTTTACCTCAGTGCCTTCAAATAGTTCTATTGATGATATTGGTGGTTAGTTCAATGAAAGTTCAGGTGGTGTTAACAAAGTCTATAAATTTGATGATAAAGGAATTTCCTCAATGTTTACCTTTTATACAAGATATCCAACACTAGATTGATCTTATTCAAGGTTTTGCCCTACCAAACACGTCAGTGTATAAACTCATTCCTAAAAATTCCAAAGAGTTGCAATGCTAGATGGTAGAGTAGCTGGAAAAATGATACATTTGAGAGGGTATAAGCCTTCGTGCAATATCAACCCTTTTAGACCCAATGAAATATGGCATATGAAACATGCGTGTGGATATTAGATATATCAAATATATCACTATTGAGTACACGTACCTACTATGTATTGGAATGGTATGCTAAATCAATTAGCTGGTTCTAAAATCTTCTCCAAAAATGATTTTAAAAGTTGTCACCATTAGATTTTGATCAAGCCAATGAAAGAGTGAAAGATCGGATTTAAGATATAGGATAGATTGTATAAGTATATGATGAAGCTATTTGGACAATCCAATACTCCTAGTACCTTTATACAATTTTATGTACCATATGTTGAGACTATTCATAGGAAGATTTGATATGGTGTATTTTGATGACATCTTGATTTGCTGTCTATCCTAGAAGTCATACCCGGAGCACCCATAAGCTATATTTGAGACTTTAAGGTACAAATATTTGTTGGTTAACTATAAGAAATGCTTATTTTGTACTAACACTAGCATTGTTCTAGACTTTGTTGTTTTTATTGATGATGTGCAGGCTTATCAAATTAAGATGATAGTTATTATGAAATGGCTCATTCCCAATATTGTTAATGATATGAGGTGTTTCATGGGTTGGCCTTTTTCTATAAGCAATTTATTTATAATTTTAGCTTTTTGATTGCACCTATCACTAAGTACCTCAAATTATGTACTTTTTAGTGGATAAAAGAATGAGAAACTGACTTTTAGTTGGTGAAGTAGAAGATGACTGAAACTCATACCATTCCCTTTTTAATTTTGACAAGTTGTTTAAAGATATTTGTGATGCCTCAAGTTTAATTACTAGAGGTGTCCTTTGCCAAAAAGGTTGTCACATGACATTTTTTAGTGAGAAGTTTTCGAGCTTATAGAAGACTAGTCATAGTTTAATCATTTTTTAATTATTGAAGTATTAATGACATTACTTGGTGTAAAAAGAGTTCATCCTCATTAGAGATAATAAGACTTTGAATTATATTAATAAACAATAAAAATAAAGTCATAAGCATGTAAAATAAGCATCTTATCTCCAATAGTGCACTTTATCCTTAAGACACCAATCCAACAGCCTTAATAAGATAGTCAATGTGTTGAGTAGGTGAGTCATTCTCCTCACCACCATAAAGAGTTTACCATGTTTTTAATTACAAGTTATACCTAGGAGATCCTTCATATAGACAACTTTATTTTGAAATGGATATTGATAGTAATCAAAGTGAATATGTGCTTTTTAATGGCTACTTGTTTTATGGTTTATAGTTGTATGTTCTAGAATGTTCCTTTTGAAAGAATATTATTCATGATTTGCATTGTAAGGGTCACATTGAATATGATAAGCCATTAGCCTTCTTCTTTTCTAATTATTATCAGTCTAAATTGTTGGGTCAAGTGGCACGATTTGTGAAGAGGGGTATCATATGTCAATGGTATAATGACACTCTTACCAATATTGGTTTATACACTCTATTACTCATACTAGATGCTTTTTGGTTGGATGTTAGCATTGACTTCATATTGGGTTTGCCTCATACCAATATTGGTTTGTACACTCTATTATTCATACCAATATGTAAGCTTTGGATTCTATTCTAATAATGACGGACAAATTTTTTAAGATGGTCTTTTTTATTATTATTTATATAAAGATTATAGATACTTCTTGGATTGCCCATCTCTACTTTAAAAAGGTGACTCGTTTACATGAGATTCTAGTTTCATTATATATGGTTGGGATAATAAGTTTTGGAAGACTTTATAGAGGAAGTTGGAAACATAGTTGAATTTCAATAGTGTTTACCATCCTTGGATAAGTGGTTAGACTAAAGTAATGAACCAAAGTTTAGGAAATCTTCTAAAAAACTTAGTGGAAAACAAACCAAAGTAGTAGGATCTTGCCTTGTCACGGGTTAGTTTTCCAACAACAAATTCAAAACCCACACCATGAAACTTAGTCATTTTGAGGTTTTCTATGGATTGAACCCATCAAGCGCACTTGATTTAGCACCTATTCTTTATGTTAGGCGTTTGAGTGTCAAAGTCGAAGACATGAAAAATTATCTTTGTAAGGTTCATAATGAGGCCAGGCAATCAATCACTAACATTAATTTTAAATACAAGGTTCAAGTAGACAATCACAATATAAAGGTCATTTTTAAGGTTAGGGATTTGGTATAAGTTGTGCTTTCTTGTGAATAATTTCATATAGGGTGTACAAAAAGTTTCGAGAAAGAAAGATTGAGACATGTGAGATACTGTAGAAGATGAATAACAATGCTCATAGACTACGTCTTCCTAGTCATTCAAAGACCTTTGATATCTTTAACATGTAGAACTTAACCTTTTTTTTCATATATAACTTGAACTCGAGAGTGAATTATTCCCAACCTGGAAAGATAAATGTAAGATATTCTAGAGGAGTTGAGTTGTTAGATATTGATTTGATGGTGTTGGATTACATGGAATGTTTAGCGGATATATTTCATGAACCAAATTGATAAAATCAAGTCTAAAAAGAAGTTTAAATGCGTCAAATAAACTTTTTGATAAAAATAAGAATAAGTTTGAACCAACCATTAGTCTTGATTGAAATTTTATTAGATGGCTCTATAGGTCTTTGTTCTTCATATGAGTAAACTTATTGTCACCAGCTAAGATTATTTTCATGCCTAAATTAGACTTACGAGATGCTATTTTAGAATTTTCTTTATTTTCCTATATAATCTCGAAATTTTTTCTTATTTTTCCTATTTATTTTAGGGTTTCTTTTCCTTCTTAACTTGGGTTGGTTTAGTACTTATTAAATAGCTGTAAATTATTATAGGGTTTCTCTTCCTTCTTAACTTGGGTTGGTTCAAAATGACAATTTTTAAAATAATAAAGAATGACATGAGCAGCTCGTAGAAGCTGATTTTAAACTTCGTAAAGAAGTAAATTGAAGTCTCAATTTTCTAGGTTAAATCGTAAATGTTGATGTCTGCAAAGCCTCACACGCGTGCGCATGCAATATGAAATTGATGTCTAATCTTTTTTCTTTCCATATTGAAAAGAACGGTCGAAATAAGTCTCCAATATTTATTTTTGTATAAAGCTCTTCTGAACCTCGCATGATCGCTGCAACTTTTTCCATTAAAGAAGGTTGCGTTTCAAGATTGTGCGTTTGGACTTTCACGTCACCCGGACAGGTAAAGCAAAGCTCATGATTCCATGCTTCTTTATGCTCAGCTGGTAGACTGGTTTACTCTACTCACACAGGCTCTGAAGGAATATTCGATCTGCAAATATTAATTTGTTGAGGGCTATTAGTTCATAAAATTTAAAATTTTGATTAAATAACATGGTTAGAGGAAGTTATACTGAAATAACATAATTTGTGTTATTGTTATTAATTATAGTTTTAAACGTTATATATAGAAAAATCATGATTAAAAAGTATGATATTAAATAAATATTGTAATTACAAAGTATAATATCTTTACAAAAAATAATATTAAAAAGGAATGCTTTTCTAAATTTACGAATCAAGTTAAAGTACTCTTTTATTGTCACTTACCAATTACGTGCAAAATCGTGACGGTCCAAATTATTATTTTTATAATATAAATGTTCAAGAGTGATGCATTCTTAGAAGACAAAGCGAACATGACTTAACTTATAATATTTATAATCTCCATGGATAATTGATCCAACGGTTTAAACAGTACTTGGAGTGCATGACTAAATTTAAATAAAGACTCCTTTATTTATTTATTTATTTTTTTATTTGCAAAAAGTCTTTAATTATCATGAAGACAACTTTCTTGAAAACCGTTCATATGGACCATGGTTTGGTGCCTTTCGGTGTTGGAAAGGGACGATCCTCGTCACCCTCAGCAGAAGTTCCTGCTCAAGTCCTGTTTCATGCTTGATTATAAATTTGGACAACGAAAGGTGTCCTGAAGTCTTCCTCCACTATTCACTACTTTCCAAGCTGTTGTTTCTCGGAGCCAACCAGTTTGATCTTTGAGGCTATGATGGTGAAGCTTGAACTTGTTATTCTTTCATAATTAAGAACAATTCGGTTTCACACTATTACCGTATGATTATTTAGCTAAAACAAAATTTTAATATATAATTTATATTATTTTTTATAAAAAAATTTTGGACTTGAAAATTACACAATCTCACACTAGAGATGATGGAATTCGAACTCGTGATTGATTAATTATCAAAACTTTGATACCATGTTAAAAAATCAATTTAATCTAAAAATTTAAAATATTAAGTGAGATTTTTAAATATGATTTATATTATTTTTTAATATCATTAAACTCTATTATAAAACTGTAGCTATAAAATTATCTAATAAAATTTAATTAAATACAAAATTACCGTTGTTTTTGTTAGAATTTGTATATTATCTACGTATCTAGTATTCTTCTCTAGCTTTGCCACATCAAATTAGTCCATGATTGATCAGTACATGATGCGAAACTTGGGTTTCTAAATTTTCATCATGATCCTTCTCAGCAGGAAGGCGTTCTGGACGGATTAGATAATGCAATAATTAATGTACGAACATGGCAGATAAAAAAAAGGTGATATCATATGGTAATTAACAGGCTGATAATATCAAAAGAGAGATTCCTATATTAAATAAATGAATTACACTTCGATTTTTTTTTTTTTTTATAGCGAGTGTTTTGGAAAAGAGATGGGGACTGCGAGGGACCAGTGAACGTGGATACATTTCAATTAGCATGTGGTTTGATTTGTCGCTAGAAACCCTTTGGCCACCCCAATTTTTACCACCATAAGCATATAATATGAGCTTTTTTATTTATTTTTTGGATGCATTTGCAAGTACTTTTCTGAATTGCAAAGACATCAATGAAGGTGAGAAGTTGAATTACCATCAATGAAGGTTTCAGAGTTATTTTTGAAGTAGAAGGGAGAAAAATGCGTTGGGAATTTCATTTTAGCTCCGAAGGTGATGAATTGAATTATCAAACATTGATAATTAAATGTATAGATATAATATTGAGTTTTGAAACCTGAATTTGGGTTTGAGATTTCTTGGAAAAAATACACTTTATTTCCTATTTATAGAGAATTAATTTATATAACTCAATCTATATTTCTAGTTTCAAGATTTAATTATCCTTATTTTTGTTAACTATTTTTATTTCTTTTCAGTTATATTTTACACTTTATTTATGCTTTGATTATGCAATTTATTTATTTTCTTAATTTAGTTTTTATAATCAATCGAATTACTATCAGAGTAATAACTTTTATTTATACAGCTATTATTAAGTATTATTATCTAGCAAAAATTAAAAAAAAAACTTCTATAATTTAATAAAATAAAAATCTGAAATTTTCATGAACTCATCAGTAGTGTTCCTGATGTTTCATATTGGAATTTTTCTTACAACAAAAAATAAAAGAAAAAAATGTGCATACTTTACCACATAAATAAGAGGACCGCATAATTTAAAATCCATTGGTGCCTGCATAGTAAAATGGATGAGACTGTCTCAAATATTTTTTGTTATGTATATGATTAAAAAGTGATGTATTTCTCGAAGATGATGAACATGTCAAGGCACTGCAAATCTATATCAGAGAGAGTGTGGTAATTTTTATTTTTTTTTAATGTGTGATTTACTTAAAAAATATATCAAATTAATATATTTTTAATAATTTTGATATGTTATTAAAGAAAGACATTCAGTAGACTATAATTTGCTACCATTCGGCTTGAGAAAGGAATGTCCCTCCAGCAAAGTTCTTGGTCAAGCCTATTGTTTATTGTAAATTTATGTCCTGATTTTAAATATTTTCAATTTTATAGTTTTTTTTTTTATATATATATAGCAAAAGTACCTGACAGCCATCATAAAATAAATAAATAAAATAATTATATGAAAGAAGGAGAGCCCAACCCAGAAAGACCCTTTCACTATCGGGCTACAAGGTTGCGGGACCGGACAACACAAAGGCCTAAATTTTTCATGTCGAAAACCAAGTTCTTATGGGTTTTGTTGAGATATTTAAGCACTAATTTTCCCTTTCGATGGAATCATTCTTAACCTCCAGAAAATAACCATAAAAAATTCAAACCGAAATGCATTTTCAAGTAATAATTTTAGCCTATATGAAGAAAGATCTCCTTTAATTTCCCTTAATTTTAATCATTACAAATTATGAGTTTGATTTGATTTTAGGTCATTTTAAATGATATTAAATAATTTTATCAACTATATTAGCTAACATTCCTAGAATTTACCACTTCCAATCTATAACATATATTTTTAGTTCAAGATTCATCCTTATTTTTGTTAACTCTTATTATTTATTTTCAATTATAGTTTAGACATTATTTGTTCTTTTATTATCTAATTATTTCCTTAATGAATCGAATTATTATTAGAGTAACAACTTTTATTTATATAGCTATTATTAAGTATTATTGTCTAGCAAAACAAAAAAAAACCTCTACAATTAATAAAATATAAATATCTTTTGGTTGAATTTGATCAATTCCAATTATCAAATAATTCATAAAAAAATCAACTAAAGCTTTATTTTTGTTTTTTTGTTTTACAATATCAATCTTTTTTTTTAATTAATGTGGGTGTCCAAACTAGTTTGCACGCACCTCAATTAATCACATGGGCCCTGGAGTTAATGATTATGTAAGCCTCCAGTGACCCCGAGATTTGCGAGACTCGAATTGGTAATTAACCTCTAAAGAGTAAATCTAGGACCTGACTAGTTGAGTTACCTTTGAAGATTAAATAAAGGCTTGTTTTTTCATCCAATTTTTCATTATATTTATGCGTTGAATTTTTCCTTTTTTTTTTGGTTGATAACAATCAAGATTTTGTATAAATGTTAGTGCCAAAAAGACTTGGCTAACTAGAAAAAGAAAAGTTATATTTGTGTAAATAGACAGATGAGAAAGAAAGCTCCATACTAAACTAAAAAAATTAAAAAGTAAGACTTTTAAAATTCTAGTTTATTCATAGTAAGATGTCTTCAAAACCCCTATATAGATCTAGGCCCTGTATAAAAAAAAAATATTGTTGAAAATGAAAATTTTTTGTTTGTTCATTATTATATTCATGAGTTGAATTTTTCTGAATAATGTTTGATATTCTTACAATTGATTCGGATATATAATATGCATGCTCTTTAATTAATTTTTTTTTGAAGAAATAAAGGCATCAATTAAAAATTAAAATTGCAAGAGATCTAAAGGATCTAAATTATATCTTTCTTCATAGAATATATTTTTGTCTGTAATTCATGTGAAATTTTGTTTAATATGATTGATGCTTTAGAAAATTAATAAAAAATTGCATGATATAAGAAACAAAACTACAAGACTCTGAAGCAAGGCTAGGGTTTGTAGCTTGTACGTAGTAAAGAGAGTACATGATATTAAAAAAAAGTTTTAAAGTGATTAGTTCATATGCATGCATGCTTGGTACACAGAGTCATATCATACTAGTCAGTATTTTTGTTTTTCAACACCAACTTCAATATTGTCTTAGACACACTCAATTTTCTTCCTCGTTTTCTTCCTCCTTATCAATTTTTTCCACATTTTCCTCCTCTTTATCAAGTCTTGATTCTTTCTCATTCATTTTAGCCATGGCTTTTTCCTCTTTCTCCTTCTTTTTATCTACGAGAAATTCAATTAGCTCTTTGAGCACGGTCTCAAGCTCATCACTCCTCATAAGCTGTTCTGCCACTTCTGCTGGGGTCACTTCTGCTGTTTTGATCAGCTCCTCGATCTCTTCAAATAAAACATGATCTTTAATTCCAAGATAATTAGCAGCCAGAAATTTAAATCCACAAGGAGTGCAATAAGACATGTGAACATGAACATCCATGCGTCCTGGACGCAACAATGCTGGGTCTAGCTTTTCTATGTGATTTGTGGTGAACACTATAATTCGCTCGTCGCCACAGCTAGACCATAATCCATCGATAAAATTTAGCAATCCTGACAATGTCACCTGTGCAAGGCAGATAAATCATATATATTTAATAATGTTTATGATCAAACAAGATTTAGTCAGCGAGCATTAATATGAGTTAAATTGCAATTCATTGACTAGCAACATCAAGATTGACCATATAGTAAGAAGTGATGGTTAATCGCCCTTTTGAAGGGTCATGGAGACTGGAAATTTGTGGCTCTAGTGATTGAGAAAGGGTCATAGGATGACCATATAGTAAGAAGTGATGGTCAATTGCCCTTTTGAAGGGTCATGGAGACTGGAAATTTGTGACTCTAGTGATTGAGAAAGGGTCATAGGATGACCCGCTCAAATAAGTAGTAAGATTTCATGACATCTTGGAAAATTTCATGTCATAAAAGTGAGAGTTGGTGAGCAGTTTTTGCGACAATTAATCGTGTAGGATCTATAGCATTAAAATTGATCTGGGAATTGATCTAGCCTAAAACTTGCTTGTGAGTAAAGATCAGTTGATTCAAAATGATTCGGATAATTTAATATTCAACTTTTAAAAAATAAAATAATGACAACTATTACGAAGTAATTTTTTTTTATTTATCCCGAGTAAAATTTTAAATTGATAAATCACCAAGTTTACATTTCGAGCAGGTAAAAAGATGTCTTTCTCGAGAATTTATGGTTGCCATGTGACAATGTCAACAACCCTGCTGATTTTCTGTCGAAATTTAGGAGGTATTATGGTACATCTATATCCTTTGAAACTTCCTAGGAAACCACCTAGTTGCTTCCGATTTCTGATGGTATTCTGTGTATGGCTACCAAAACTGTTCAAGCTCCAAATAAGTAGAGCCATAAATTCGATTTTGCCGACATGCGTAAACGGATAAACAAATTAATTCCTAATTTTTCATTAATCTGATCCTCTCAAAGCCAAATCACATATAGTAAACTAAACAAATCAATTACCGGGATTTATTAGCATGTTTGAAAGTGTGGTTGCGGTTGTTTTTCAAAGTGTTTTTCACTTGAAAATATATTAAAATAATATTTTTTTTATTTTTTAAATTATTTTTTTATATCAATGCATTAAAATAATCTAAAATTACTAAAAAAATATTAATTTAAAAAAATAACTTTTTTAATTTATTCAAAAATAATTTTAAAACACAAAAATAAAGCCAAAAAGCAGTCAATAATAAACGAATTCCTAACTTGGCATTTTGGTCCACATTTTGGTCCACTTATTGAACCTGGTTTAGAGGGATAAAAAAAAAAAGAAAATAGAAGCAAGATACTCTAGGAAATTAAATGGACAATGAAACAAGGAAAAACTGAAGCCTAACCTGTTTTTGTGGAGGATAACCAAGACCTGGCGTAGCCCTTTCTTCAGCGATTCGATCCTGCAATTCAATGGTGCAATCTATATCCTCCACCACCAATATTGACCGATTTGCAGTAGCAATAAGCACTTTCCTGAGGTCAGAGTTGCACCTCACCTCAGTCAACTCCAAGTCATAGATATCAAAATTCAGATAATTCGCCATTGCAGCAATCAAGCTAGATTTACCAGTCCCTGGTGGTCCATACAACAAATACCCTCTTTTCCAAGCCTTACCAACCTTCCTGTAATAATCTCTCCTCTTAACAAACCTTTCAAGATCTTCCAGGATTTTATCTTTATCTTTTGTGTCCAGAGCAAGAGTATCAAATGTTGCAGGATGATCAAGATTCACTGGTTTCCATGCATCAGCTAAATTTCCATACATGTGCTCGTAGTCAACTGTGAAAATCTTCAATGTCTTCTTCTCCTGCACCATGGATTTTGCTACTTTGACAATGTAAGGAAAATAAGATTCAAGAACCATTTCTTTGTGTTCCTTAGGGAAACTGACTTCGAAAGACCGCACTTCTGATCTTAGTGTAGCGGTATGATTAAAAGAGTTGTAGTGGTCTTTAGAATCAACATGGGTACAAACAAGAGCCCACTTGAATTTAACATCTTGAAAGATATCGACGATTTCTTCATTGCGGTCCATTTTGACAGTGAACTCGTTTTCTTTCTCCGGTTTGCTTACTTTGAGTCTCTGTGTTGATGGAGAGATCTTGCTTCCCAAATAAGTCTCTGCTGCCCCGTATATTTCGTTGTAGGTGTATCCATCGAATTCATCAACAACCATAGTGAGTTGGGATGAGAAACGGCCGAAGAAATTGCGGATCTTATAGAAAAAGTAGGCTTGGAATTCATGGGGCATGAAGTCTTGAGCTATAGATCTAGCTAGCATCGCCGTAGCCGCGACAGAGGCTGCGGTGGATAGAACTATCTTTGCGGTGGCTAGTTTGGTTTCAGTCGATGAAGAGATGTCCATGGTATTATTATATATGGTATTGTCTGGGGCTGCAAATTTGATTTGTGGATTTCGATAGGTGTAGCTTGGGTGGTGCTTTGAAAATTAAATATATGCGAACCTTGCTAGCAAAATGTGGTGAGGAAAACTAGCTAGAATGGATGATAAGATATTGGGGAGGAAACTATATATAGGTGTATGAGCTAGTGGGGAGCCGATGAGTCTTTCTTCTTCTTTTTTCGTGATCATGAAGGAATCGACGACTTCTGGTGGAAAATTATTATTACAATTTCATAGAACCATCCTAGGTTCTTCCTTATGGGAAGGGTCCATGTTTTCTTTGTAAGTTTTCAAAACTCTTACAAAGACAAGGAGAGTGGCTTTGGTAGACTCCCACCCCCCCACCCTCAAAATAGCAAACCTGATCAGATTACTCCCCAACTACTATTAATTTGTTCAATTGGGTCCCCAATCTTTAGCTGTTCCCTTAATTTAAATATTATAAATGTGTTCGTCCTGGGCGTTAACAAAAGAATCTAATTTTAGGAATGACAAGATGGGGATCCAAATGAATAATAGTTAGGAATCGTCCTGAGAAGCTGTTGATAGTTGGAAGACTAATATGAAGTTTGCCCCAAATTGAGCGGAAAACGTGGTATTTCCTACCGGTCAACCCTGCGGTTCAAGATTTACATCCAAAATGCCAGGTTTTAAAAGACATGGATCACGAGACAAGATCCAAGCTTAAAAATTAATGGGGTACGGAATGCACATGGGATTCAAAGTGGTCACCTCATTGTAACCATACGAGGTTCAGTCTTTTTGGATTCTTAGCTTTAGATTTTATATATATATATATATATATATATATATATATATATATATATATATATATATATATATAATTTGACTTGGAATTCTAGTTTTTTTACCTTGTGAAAGTAAATTTTTGATTCATTTAAGTAGTTATAAACTCTTAAAGAAAAGACTACAGTAGACCAAAAATTTCAGTAATAAAATTTCAAATAAATATTTTGACTAAACACCATTTTCCATAGATTTTTATACTCTTGTACATGTTGAGCTAAATGAAAAGGTAAATTTAAAAAGTTTTACTTTTAGCTTTTGTTTCTGTTTTTATTTACTCTAATGGCTCAGGCAAATGAATAGCTAAAATAGCTATTCATTCTTTGAAGAGTCATTTCTACAGATGGCAAAAGAAAGCAGAAGGAAAGAAACTTGTAAATTTTAAAATATTGTATTGTGCCTCACCCTTCTCTCAAATTTTGAAAAACAAGAATCAATTATTCTCCGATTAATTAATAACATTGGTTGTGTTAATTAACTGAAATTAAAAGGTATGCTTGTTTAAAAGCTTTTTGTATTTTTTCTTTTATATCTCTTGATTTTTTAGACCTTTTGTTGTTAATTTAATATTTATGATGATTTTTATTTCTTTGTTATTTTATGTTTTTTATATGGGTTAAGGAAGACGATTTTTATTTATGTTGTTATCTTTGACAAAATTGAGAGAAAGTAATAATGGTAGCTGATATTGATAAAAATATAGAGTGACATATTTAAAAATTATTTTTGATTGTCTATTTTAATTTGAGGTCGATTATATTTTGTTTTATTGAAAAAATAATTAAACCACTATATCAATCCTCTTTTAGTTCTAAAAAATGGTTAAATTATAATGTTAGAACAAATAGGAGGCAATGCTTATTATTAATTCACATGTATGGAAACTATAAAATTGCTAGACATTGAATATGAGCTTCTTTTACATTCTCTTATAAGGTTTTAACTGAGTTTTTTTTTCTAATGTAGATGGATTCAAATTTTCCAAGCTCTTTTACCAACTTTCTTATGAGTGAGTCAGATGATATTCTCTCTCAACCAAGTAATTCTAATCAATTAATTGATGACTTAACATACTCGAATTTAAATGTCCATACAATAAAAAAATCACAAAGAAGTAAAAACTTCTCACCAGAGGAAGATTGTTTACTTGTCTCTGCATGGCTAAATACAAGCAAGGATCCAATTACAAGAGTTGAACAGCAAACAAAATAGTTATGGGCTCAAGTACATGCTTACTTTGTAGAGAATGGAGGAAACTTGAATAATCGTTCTCAAATAAGCATCTCAAGTAGATGGCAATAAATAAATAGAGAAGTCGGTAAATTTGTTGTATTTGTCACTCAAATTGAAAATCGTCAGCAAAGTGGAATGACCGAAGAATCAAGGGTGATTTTAATATTTATTTCATGTTAAATTATTTAACACATATTTTAACATTATTTAATTTTTCTAATTTTTTACCAGATTAATGATGCTCGACAAATGTATACTTTTTGCGCTGGCAAACGATTTCAACTAGACCATTGTTGGATTATCTTAAGAAAAGAACCCAAATGGCAATTTAAGCATACAAGTCAACATCAAAGGTAAAACAAGAAATAAAAAAGTTGTGTCAATGCAAGTCCGGCTTCATCAGCTCCATCTACCCTGATTCTGTTAGTTTAGGAGAAGACAGTGAACCGTTGATTTATCAAGATAGACCAATTGGTCAGAAGGCTGCAAAGGAACGACTTAAATGTAAACAAAGAAAAGATAAAGTTGGGGAGGTAACTGTAACAAATCTCTTACAACAATTCAGGGATACTCTAGTTAAAATTGAGGATCATAAGAAACAAGACAGAAAAATTATGTTAAAACAACAAGCTATGATGATTCAATAAAGTCAAGAGAAACAAGAATTGGACAGGATTGAGAAAGAAGAACAAATTATAAAAATGGATATTTCTAATTTGGATCAAATTTTTGCAGCATATTTTCAAAATAGAAAGTTGGAAATTATGCAAAATAGGGATTTTAATTTTTAATTAACTAGATTGATTTATTGTTTAATCTAATATATTTTTAATTAAATATGTATAAATTTAAATATATTGTTATAAAAATGATATCAATTCATAATACTTTTTTGAAGTTTTTCTAACACTTAACAACAATAAGTAGGATTAATTAACTTAAAAGATAACAACCATAATGGAAAAAAAAAACATAAAAAACTTGAAAGTTATGATGACATAAGAAGTTCAAATCTAATGATTCTACTCGTTGCTATATTATTCCCACAAATGTTCAACCAAATCTTCTTGTAGTTAAGAGCTAGTTGCTCTATCCCTGATTCGATTATGAGTTTGAAGAAAATCATGTAGTTCTGGTATTTCACCATGTGACACTGATATAAAAGAATTGACTTCATGTTCATGGTCAAATCCAAGGTTCATTGCTCTCCTTCATCCTTAATAATCATATTATGCATTATTATGCAAGCTTTCATAATATTTGCAAGCGTTTCTTCATCCCAGTATCGAACAGGTCCACGTACAATTGCAAAACGAGATTGAAGTACCCCATATGCCCGCTCCATATCCTTTCTTGCAGACTCTTGCTTACATGTAAAATAGTTTCTCTTTGCTCCTAATGGTCTTGGGACTGTCTTAACAAAGGTTGACCAATTAGGATAAATCACATCTGCTAAATAGTATCCCATTGTATATTCATGCCCATTAATTATATAATTGACAGGAATAGTACGACCTTCAGCAAGTGCAGCGAAGATAGGTGACTGGTCAAGAATATTAAAATCATTTAATGATCCAAGCATTCCAAAAAAGACATGCCATATCCAAAGATCTTGTGAAGTCACCGCCTCTAGAATTATAGTTGGTTCACGATAATGACCAATATACATCCCATACCATGCAATTATAGTTGGTTCAACAATTGATTCATGATGAATTTTAATGAAATATAATAAAGATTTGAGAGAAGAAAATGATGAGAAAAAATATGAGAATATTTATAAATGGATTATTTTTTTCAAATTTTAAAATCTTAGAATGAATTTTTTTAAAAAAAATTTGAAAATCAAAATTTAAAATGTTGGCTGTTTTTTTTGAAAGTTTGAATTTGAATTTACTTTTAAAAAATTAAATTTTTAACAATAACATATAAAACTGAAAATTAAAAATATTCATATAAATAAATTTTAAATTATATCTTTTAAATTTTATATTAATTCATTAATTTTATATTATTTTTATAAATTACTCATATTAATTATATAATTAATAACATCATAATTATATTATATATAAAATATCTAAATTAGTTATATAATTATATTAAAATTAATTATATTGAAATTAATTTAACATAAAATATATTAAAATATAATTAATTTTTCTAAATACTATTCAAAAAATTATTTTATCAAATCGACTCTTTATATAGTATTTCCCAAGATGCTCTCAGCGTCAAAATCAAATCTCTTGTGGCCCAAGTGTGCTATGTTTTTCTACATCCGGAATATATATATATATATATATATATATATATATATATATATATATAAAGAGAGAGTAAAAGATGCAAAAAACGAAGAAGAAGAAACATTATATATAGAGTAGCATTATAATCCACAGTTGATGATGTCTTACTCCAAGATAACTTCATTATCTCTTTTATTTTAATTAATTGCTTGGAGTACAAGGTTGGGTTGGCAATTCGAGCATTTATTTTAATCAGAAGGTCAAAAACCGTGGAAAAAATAAATAAAAAAACAAATGCTGGAGAAGCTTCATTTGAAACTGTGGGAAATCACGTGCCCAGTGGCACACAACAAAACTATTTATTATTCCATTGAAATCGCAAGTCGTGTTTATAGACTAATGGGATAAAATTAAACCCAGTAATAATCTTGTTTGTGCTACATAAACAATCATATAATTTATTATTTGAATATTAAATCATATGCACATTTGATCAGAGGCTCATTTCTATAATGGGTTAGTTCATTTGTAAATAAATAAAATTCAGATGACTTTTAAATTAAGCTTAGAAGATATTATTTAAGCCAATTTTATTATTATTATTATTATTATTTATCTTTTTGGATTTTTAGCTTTAGATTTTATGTTTTTTTTTTCATTTAACTTGGAATTCTAGTTTTTTTTTTTTATCTTGTAAAAGTTAATTTCTGATGTATTCAAGTAGTCATAAAGCTCTCGACGAAAAAACTAAAATAGACCAGAAAATTCAGTGTTAAAATTCCTAATAAAGGTTTTGACCAAACACCATTTTCAGTAGATTTTTATATCCTTGTACTTGTTATATTTAACCCATCAAGACAAATTATACAAAGGACGAGCCCATCCGAGGGTAGAAGCCTGACAATGAGCTTACCGAAAGGCACAAGCCTGGATAGGAGAGGCCAGGCCAGGCCAGGCCACAAATATCTTAGTGCTCGACTCCTTTTTCCAACAGCTTCACCTCTGTCATCTGAAAGCACACTCAGGGCTTGCCCAGCGGATTTAAAACAGCAGGCAAGAACATCCTTGCTTGGCATAAAGATAAAATCTGCTAAATCCAGCTTGTTCTCCTTCTCACTACAGCTTCGATAGCAACAACCTCTACCTGTCATTTCCAAGAATCTAGAAAGGCAACGAAAAACTGTAAAAGTTAGGCACCCAGAACGAAGTATTAAATCATGCTGGTAGCACCTATCTTAATCTATTACGAGAACATGAAAACATGATCCAATTCAGTATTTCTGCTTAAAATTGTGCGCTACTATTTGACTTTGTTTCTTCCTGTTCTTCCTTTTCTTAGCAATAGTTTGATTCGGTGTTACTTTTGTTCTTCCCTTTAAGCAATCATGTTGAATATCAGATACTCGGCGTGGATACAGACACTTAACCGCTAGAAGTGTTTAGGAATTTTGAAATATAGCCGAGTATGACATGGGCAGGGTACCAGAGTACCAGACACGCGCGCACAAGGATAGCTCTCAAGGAAGAGAGTTCAAGTTTCAGATCTTCATTCTCTCATTCATTTCTCGTTTCTGATTGTATTTCATCACAGCACTCTTCTTTTGTCGCTACTCAATTTCTTCTAACACTTCCCCCTAGTTTATGTACTAGAGATATTTTGCACTTAGCACTACGATCAAAACACATATCACTAGACGATTAACAGCTCTAGTAAGCAAGCTTGACTAATTACTTTCCATTAACTCGAGATTGCATATCGTCAGCACCACTCGTTACATTCCAGGGAATGTTGTGTACAAGTCATGAAATCCTACAACCCACACTGTGCACACATAAAAGCATTTTTCTTAACTCAATCCCAGTAAATCTTAATGCCTCCACTCTTTAAGTTTGGGCAGAGGCTAACAAGGAAAGACAGCATCCACAAAGTGCGCCCTACTTTAACCATGTATTAAATTGATTAACGGTTAGAAAACATAATTATATTTTAATTTACATTAGATAAATAAACAATATAGATTATTATAAGTAAAGTATACTTGTTTTTTCTATACACAACTAATTTTTTTATTTAAAATTTAAGATTAGATAGGGTTTCTAGAGATAAAAATATTAAATGGAAACTTTGATTTCATAAAAAAAAAAAAAACAAAAATTCTTTATTTTATTTACTCCTCGTCACAAAGATCCTGTTTTAAAAAAACAATCGGTGTTGAATCACCACAACACCGCACTAGCAAACACTAACTTCCAAAGAAGAACATGTCAAGGCTCCCGCAGCCAATACAAAGTTTAATATGGACTAATAGCTTTAAAAGGTGGTTGTTGTTACATCACATCGAGTATACCTGTCTAAATTGATATCAAACAAAGAATTGAATTAAAGAATCGAAGAACCAGCACGCTTGAATTGTTGGCTTCTAGTGGTGACAGCAAATGAATGTCACACATCAAATGGTATGACAATTTGCCACCAAAATATGAAACACCAATCTGGTGACCGAATATGAGAAATCTCAGTATCAGTATCTTAAATGGGGTTCTTTTTTTCTTTCATTTTTCGATACTCTTATCACCAAACAGCAGAAAGCACTTCAAAAATCTGATATGGTTCGCTGTGTTGTGGTTCAAATGTTACAAGTTTGTGTAGTATTTCTGCTTCGCCTGTGACCGTTAATCAATCCTGGCAAAAAGATTTGTTGAGAAGAGGATTGAAGCACAACTTGCACTATTATTAGCACGAAATTAAGAGAGAGGAGAAAGGAATGACCTGGTAAAATGGTCTGGGGTCCTTGCTTTTAATCAAAATAAAATGCCTAGCCAAAGAAAACTCCAAGCTCATCAATATCTTGCATTACATTTCAGCATATGCACATGTTTTAAAGAAGAGTAGAAAGTCATGCAATTATACACGACTCGTACAGAGCGGAAAAGGAAGAGCAGATTTTGAACTTCATATCAGGTTCATATCAGGCTACACATATTTCTTCTCATTCTCCAGGCAGGGACAGAAAGGGTAACACTGAAGGAGGACATGATAATGACCTACAATAGACATCCTGCCTTGGCATTCATTTGATGGAAATTGATTTGTACTGTTTCATTGTGCTGGTAATGGCTTGTTCAACAGGCAGTCTCTCCATGCTTGATGCACCATAGAATCCATGAACTCCCTTGGTTCCATTCAATATAAATTCTGCTTCTTTGGGTCCAGAAATGGGGCCTGCAAAGCCATCAAGAGATCTTTATAAGCCCATAAGTCAACGTTGGGGTTACCTTACAAGTAAAATGAAACATTCAGTAAACTCTAAAAATAACATATCACGAGTTTAAAACCACCAGCAAAGAGTACCTCCATGACACAGCACAATGACATTGGGGTTGATCTTATGTGCAGCATCTGCAATAGCTTGCACCTGAAACACACTTTCATCTAACGAGACAGCTGTTTTTGCACCAATAGACCCAGATGTAGTCAGCCCCATATGAGCAACAATAATATCAGCACCAACTTTTGCCATTTCCCTGGCTTCACTTTCATTAAAAGCATATGGAGTTGTCAAGAGACCCATTTTATGTGCCTTTTCAATCATCTGGACCTCCAATCTGGCCATTAGTAGAGTTGAAAAAACATGGCGATTAGATTCAATAGATAGACTAATAAGAGAAGAATCTGATTAAAACTTAGTATGGGACTCTCTCGGTGACATAGTCTGAGTCATACCCATATCCCATTCCTGTCTCTTCAAGATTTTGTCTAAAATTACCATCAAAAAGCCCAACAGTTGGAAAATTTTGCACCCCACAGAACCCAATTGATTCCACCTGCTTTAAGAAGTAATCCATTCGGCGGAAAGGATCAGTTCCACATACTCCAGCAAGAACCGGCACCTCCTTGACAACCTATAAATTCTTTTAGTTAGGTTTAAAGTTGGCAACAATAACCTTGATAAAAAAATAAAATCATAAAAACAATGCATTGCCAACTTAGATGCCTACTGAGACAGATTACATGAGAGGGGGTAGCACCATTTTCAGCAGAGAGGTCAAACTTGATTACATGTTCTGTAGTCCACCTTAATTTGTAAGAACTGCTATAGTAGTAACTTCAACATAAGACATTCTGCTTATTCAGACCCCAGCTCTAAACAGAAATCCAGGTTTGATAATATACGAAACATGAAATAACAGAGAGGCTGTTTGTCACCCTCTCTCATCTATAACCATCACACATCAAATTTTGATTTCCTAAATGCCTTCTCCAACCAAGTTTCAAAATGAGTTCATACATAGTTACCATTTTCTAAGCTTAAACAATGGCAGTCAACAAAAGGCAGCACCTCTATAATTCAGACAGGTGAAATGAAAATTTGGCTTCCCTTCTCTTTAAGAAACATTTAGAAACTTACTGGTAAGACTTCATTGGCCATGTCAATTACTATAGCATTTGCATCAGCAAAAGGCAATAAACCAGCTAAAGAGCCCCTTCCTGCCATGCGAAAGCGTCCTGAGTTGTACAGTACTATTAAATCAACACCACCTGCTTCTTCAAACTTTGCTGATATACCGGTCCCTGCACCAGCTCCAATTATGGGAAATCGTTTATCTATTTGATCTTTGAGATGCTGCAATATTGCCTGTGTCTTCTGTAAAGTCTCTGTCACAGTATTAGTTCGTTATTGGTTAGAATTTATACAAATTTTCCACTATTCATAATCTATATGCATCCATAATAACGTTTATGGAAGTTTCTTTGAGTTACAAAATGAAGGTACCTGTTGCTAACTTGCAATCAAAACTTTCCAAACAATTCAATAATGCATCGTTTAGACAAGGTGTAATTTCTCATTTTCATTAATGACTGATAAAATCCAACATGAAATGTTTTTGACTATAACCTGGTCTTGCGTCTGGATAGTTGCTTGGGCTGTAACAAATGGTCTCACGGCTTGACGGATTCAGATTGGAAATGTCCTGAAGCTCCAGATTGGGTTCAGAAACAGGATTTTGGAGATGAGTGGAACACTTAGGCTTACCCAAACTAATCTCTAAGAATGTGTCAACCAATGCATCTGCAAACTCAGGGTCATTGATGTGATAAGGATACACCTTTACCTGTTACAACAAACTGAAATTTGTCAGGTAAATCATGATGGACAGCAAATGAGATAAGAATGAACAAGAAACTGAAGCGTTAATAGAAGGTTGGAACCAACACGCATCATTAATAAGCAACAACAGTACCTGCCGATCTTCTGTTGTTAGTATAAGCTTCTGTAGTTCAGTTAGTAGAGTATCAGTAGCCTCAGGATCATGAAAGGGCTTGTCAGGGGAATCCAAAGCTGAGATACCCTTTAGTGGCAGGCATACACGGACCTTTGATGATGATTTGTTGAGCTTATCTGCTATAAAACCAGCAAACTTCTTATTCTCATCAACTGTGGTTCGCATGATTGAGACCTGAAATTGACAATACATATGGAAAAGACATCAGAAAACCTGTACTGAGTGAAAGGCCACAGATTGGGTTACTCTCATTTGCCATTTATATTGAGGCATGAAATTAGTAATTTTCCTAAACAAGCCCTTTACTTGGTAGGTAATGTTAATGAAGATACTGTAGGCTACAAACATAGAAATGGAAAACAACTTGAAGATATGATCTTCAGTCTTTGGGTATTGATCCCCAATCGAATTGTTTGGGATTCAGAAGTAAGAGAAATCCTATTATCTAGGCATATTTGATGCACTACTAAATCATGCACCTATTGCCACAGTCATTGATATCAGTATTTTGAGAATGTACTTTAATTACCAATGGTTAACAATGGTTCTGATGATCAGTTTTGCTAGGATAGGCAATAATGAGGTTATAGCTTTAGTAAATGATGCAGAGAAGGGGATTGACATTGATCCACAAGAAGCTCAGCAAACAAACTCTTGAAATAGCAGTAGCAAACTTGAGGTAAAAGTTGCAGAAGCAAAAGAAAACAGTTGCAGATAGAAATTATTAGAAAGACAGAAATTATTAGAAAGAATTCATCGTTTTTAAGACATTTCATGGAAAGTAAGATAGTTGACAGGAAAAATGAAGGAAAATAATTTGAGTGACTGATGCCAGCTAGTTCAGGATTAACACTTAATTGAATTGAGTCAAGCAATAAAACCAATCAAACAAAACTTCAGCACAATCTTCTCTAGCATCTTGTGATTGAGATGTTAGGTATTCAATACTAAAACATATGCAAGAATAACATGTGAAAGGAGAAAGCCTAGGTTAGTGGCAACTTATTACCTGCTCATTGTGGACATAAATCTTTCTTTGCTGAAAATTAGAAGGTATGGTATTCTTAGCACCAAAGTTGACCATGTCCAAGGCTCCTACACTCAACACTAAAGGAATCTTCTTCTCTATGATCGCATCAAAACGGGAACTATCGCAAGCCATAACACCTCCAACTACATAATCTGCAACCTCAGTGGTCGTAATGTCTAGAACACCCTAAATAAAACCAAAAGGTAAACAATAATTGCAAGAGATTCAACATCACCAAAAGACAAAACCAAAATCATGTGACAGTAAGTACAAATCTATCCTGAACTGGCCTACACCAAGTGAATTTTGAAGAGATACCTGTATATGTCCTTCTCTAACAAGTGATTCCATGGCCTTGCCCCCAGTCCCAGTAGCATGGAAAACCAGGGTCTCGTAACCTTCTTTTACCAATCTTTCCTTCACAGCATTCACACACGGAGTTGTAACTCCAAACATGGTTAAACCAACAGTTAACCTCTCATTATAACTAGAATAAACATTAGATCTCCCAAGCCTCCCATTCACCATTCCAGCAAAAGCAGCACCGGCATTCGATAACACAACCCTACTCACACTATTAATCCCACAGACATCGACGACAGATGGAAAGAGTATCAAATCCGATGATCCAATGTAAGGTTCAGTTTGACCACTGGCAACAGTAGATACAATGACTTTCGGCAATCCAATAGGAAGAGACCTTAAAGCAGATGATATTAAAGATGTGCCCCCACTGCCTCCAAGACCAACAGATCCAGCAAGAGCACCGTCCACTTGAGCTTTTTCTAAGAAATTCTTAAGAGCTCTACTCATTACAGCAATAGCTTGGCCTCTATCATCTGGAAGCACATTTTGTGTTGTTTCAGCTGGACCAGGATAGGGAGCTAGAAGATCCTTTCTGGACACAAACTCAAAGTCTCCAACACTCTCAATCTCTTTGCTACCAACCGAAACATCAACAACAACTACCTGTACCTGCAATCACCGATAAAAATTTCAGTAATCAAACCCTTCATTCACTAACTATGAAGCACTAAGACCTCCGAACAACAACGACTGTCAATGTAACCAAACCAACAAAATATTTGACCCACGCCTTGGTTCGTCCCCAATTGCATCATCCTTGCACAGGGGCCATGCTAATATTGTCTACATGATATCAATTCAGAACTACATTAACTAATCACAGAAGTGGAGACTAAGCTACATCAAATAGGTGAGACCACACATTCCAAGCAAGCCCCACGTTTTGCTAAGCTAGTGCAACATCTCTCATTTCATTATAATCAACAAGAAAACCCAGAAATCAAAATCCAAGATTTCTCAGTATCTTTCATTGCTGAAGAATTTCTATTGATCATAAAAGAGAGTTAAACTGTGAAGTACCTTAGAAGCGGAATTGAGATTGGATCTGACTGAATCAGAGAGGAATAGGAGCTCGTCAAGCTTAGTATCAGCTGTTCCAATACAGAAAACTCGAGGAGGTTTGCGGAGAGGGGCCATTTCGTTTTTTTGGAGGGTTAAAGACTCAAAATTGTTGTTGACTTAGAGTGAGAGATCTTAATTTTGTGAAAGGGTGCGATATAACAGCTTCCAAATTGCGTGGGAAAGCAGCGACAACGAACTATTGGATGCCGCCACCTAACCATTGACGTGGCTTCATTTTTCCTGCTGTTCTCTGTCTGCTGTCTTTTCTTCTTTCTGTTTTTTTCCATTGAACATTGCTTGCAGTTGCAGTCCATTTTTCTTTAATAAAAAAAACAATAAAATCAAATTCGTGCTGTGAGAACCATTTAGGTAGCGTTCGAATAATTTAATGCACCGCATGATATTTCTATTTTTGTAATGGTTTTCTTAAGAGTATTTAAAAATATATATATATATATATATTTTTAATATATTAATATTAAAAATAAAAAAAAAACTCTGCGCATCAACAAGGTCAAGCATACTCATGATATTTTTATTGGCAAAATATAAAATACAGATTGCATAGGATTGGCTGAATGAGATGGACAAGATTTTTTTTTTTTTTTTGAAATGACGGGCATCAATGTTCTATGTTGAGATCCAGGCAAATCTTCCTTGCAAAGGGGAAATAAGCCTCCACATGACATGACATGGTGCCACATCTTCATAACATATATAAAAAAAAAACTTTGGCAATAATAAATTGTGTTGACATATCAATGATCACATGATGGAGCATGATGGGTTGGGCTCATCGCACAGACCCACTGGCACCGCCGTTGGCATTGGCATGAGAAGCACTGGCTGACACTTAGGGCATGTGCATGGATCATAGATCAGGGCCTTCTGTTCAGTCTTCTTCTCTTGAGGCTTTTTCTCTTCTGCCTTCTTTTGCCCATCCTGTTTTGGTGGCGCCGGAGGTGGCCCAATGCTCACTACCTCTGCATGCTTCCCTGTTTTCCTTGTACGCAGTATTATCTCATATGGGTCTGCATTTCCTGTTACTGTTAATGTTCCCTTTCCTTGGTCAGCCTCGATCGTATCTACACCTGCATATAACGTCGAATTTGAAGACTATTAATAGGATGTCGGAGGAAGAAGAGACGTTAGTTTTGTCAGGACCATCTAGGTCAAAAGCTTCGGTTATTAAATAAAATTTTAATATATAATTTATATTATTTTTTCTAATATAT
>Ga0325414_1000512_pt1 | contig 31914 bp, 23 predicted proteins | sample PopdelMetagenome_8_FD_206183 | JGI IMG/M metagenome (GOLD analysis project Ga0325414, IMG submission 206183) | Populus deltoides microbial communities from Bellville, Georgia, United States - Leaf-PdKOR-R3 | ecosystem: Host-associated > Plants > Phyllosphere > Phylloplane/Leaf | place: USA... | reverse complement strand
CCAAGATGATCAGCTTTCAAGGAAACATCAAAATGTGTTGATGAGAGCTTTCTACGCTTATTTTATTCACGAAAGAGAATATGGTGAAGACAATGTTACAAAAGGTGGTTGACTTTAACAATAATTTTTGATCGATGAATTTGCCAATGTTGAGGAAGACAGACTTCATTACATCAGAGAAAACCAAAATGATCTTCAAACCGAGCTTTATAAAGGCACTAACGAAGCTGTTCTTAGAGGGGATGTTGAATTAGGGTCAGCTACCGGAAAAATTATTGTCCCCTCTTCTTTAATTGGCAGTCCGCGATATGTGATAAACAACTACTAAGATGCCATGACTGTTTGCAGGGCATATGAGAATCCAGATCTTTTCATCACATTCACATGCAACACAAACTGGCCTGAAATCCGAAGAGAACTTAGAAAAGAGAGAGTTTATAAGCATGAAGACAAGCCTAATGTTAACTCAAATGTTTCAGCTGAAATACCCGATAAGAATGTTGATCCTTTATGTTATGATATTATCTATAAGTTAATAATACATGGTCCATACGGCTCTACAAAACCAAATGCACAATGCATGCCGAAAGGTAAGTTTGCAAAATCATTTCCAAAGAAATTCAAGAACTCAACTGTTTTTGGTGAAAACGAGTTTGTTTATTACAAGCAACGTAAGTGTCGTGATAATTTTGTTCTCAAAAATGGAATTAGGCTTTCCGATAACTATGTTGTTACATACAGTAGAAAACTTTTAATGCAGTAAAATGCACATATAAATGTTGAGATATGCTGTCAATAAATGCTTATCAAGTATCAGTTTAAATATATCACTAAAGGATCTAATTAATAGTACAATGCACATACCTTAATTGTCAATTCATCTGCCCTCTATGAAGCTATTTGGTGTCTTGTTCAAAATATTTTCTCAGGCAGCAAGTCTCTTCTTTCTGTTCTCAGAAGGCTAGGTATTAATAAAGCAATGACTGAATGGTTCGAGTGAAATAAAAAAAAGATGCTAGTGCATAAGAAGTTTACTATTCACAGTTTCCAAGCGAATATGTTTGGTATGGAAGATAGAAATAATGGATTGTAAGATCAAGGAAGTTTAGCCTTGGACATATAACATATGTGCATCCTGCTGCTGGAGAAGTTTTTTTTTTAAATGCTTTTAAACCATATATATAAAAGGGCCAACATGGTTGGATGATTTAAGAAGAGTTTGCAGCAGGGTTGTTTATCCAACATTTCAACTTACTTGCAGAGCATTGGGGCTTTTAGCTTTAGGTGATGATAAGGAATGGTCCGAAGCTTTTTGTAAAGCCATAGCAACAACAATGTCTCCACAACTTGTACAACTTTTCGTCAGCGTTATCCTATTTTGTGAAGTTGTCAGGCCATTGGTTCTTTTCACTCAGTTTTGGCATTCAATGCACGATGACGATGATATCCTCTACAAGCTAAGAACTTGTTTTAGAATGCCAACAGATGATCATCTGAAAGATTGTGTTTTGTTGGAGCTTGAAGCGCCAATAAATAACAAGCAGGTGTTGTTCTTTTTAAAGCCCTTGACTGTTCAACGCATGATGTCCTCTCAGGGTACGTGTGACAATTATAGTGGTAGCCTGCCATTCGGTGGAAAGAGTTTGCCGCATTTGGATCAAAATTGGAGGTGATTAATGTCAAATTAATGAGTTCTATATATACCTTTGAAAATAGATACATCAACTCCGTTGTTGTCCATGAAGCCGTACGTTATTGATCTTAAATCTTACACAAAATTTACAAGGGTTGCTTCTCGAACCTCATGTGCTGCGACACTACTTCAACTTCACAAACTTTGCGCATGCGTTTGCTAGAAGAATACTCACTAGTTGACACAAAAAACTCTGCTTATGCATTTTCATAACTTCATATATTTTTTTTCATTTTCTTTGGGATTGCTAACATATTCTAAAATTTTGATTCATGAGATGTGCTTGGTCGATTAAAAGCCATTCATCCATTTGATCAAGCATTAGTTAGAAAGCAGGACGTGACAGACAAGAGAGAGTTTATCCTTGAAAACATCAGGTTGTTTAGCTTACTCTTTCTACTTCAACAATCTTATTACTTTTACCTATTTCTTTTCATCTTTTATACAGGGGCGATGAGCTCAGAATAACCTTTAGAGCTGATGTTGCTCGAAGCTTTGATGATTCTATTTTGCATGGGCAAACAAATCCAGTTATTGCTGTTTTTGCTGGCTACCTTATCACACACTGTCCTTTTAAGTTTGCACGTTTCTTATTTGCTCATTACATTTTTATTTTTTTTTTTTGCTTGAACTTTATGCCTTCTTGCCATTGTCATTTAACTAAATTTTAAAAATACCTTTTCATTTTCTTTTTAGATATTGTTATGTTTTCTCAAGCTAACTTTCATGCCTTCTTCCCATTATCATAGAACTGACTTTTGGATCGTTTTCTTCTATTTTTTTCCTTATCCTACAAGGAAAACCAAACCTCATTAGCACTGTTGCGTCCTTACAGTATTTCAACCAAAAGATTCCTAGGAATTCTTCTACATAAGCATCAGTAAGCCAACTCCTTCTCTTTTCTTATTACTTCACTTATATTATCAGATTAACTCTTGGTGTTTTGATTCAACTTCTTGTATTCTCAGTTATGACCAACTCCCTGCTGAAGTCCAGCACCTCCCTGCTTCAAGAAACGATGTTAGATCCATTAAAGAACAAAAAATGAAAACAGAAAAACAATCAAAGAAATTCTTTGTATGGATGCATAATTGCCAAGAATTTCTTTGGTTCCTTCGCCCACAACTATCTCTATGACAAGGGTTTGTTGATTGCATTTCACCTCCCATGATTGACAAATTAAACAAGGTCAAGATTTTCCAGCACAGGTTTGGAGCTTTTCGTTCAATTGTCAACCGCGGTGACATCATTATCACCAATGTTTTCGATGACAATATGGCTGCCGAATTCCCACGCCCACATACTGAACCAGACTTGCATGCTATTAAGGTTGCACTTGCTGATCTAGCAGCTTCATCATCTTCAAAAGATGTTTCTTTATTGGACCCAACAGCTCATGCACCCATTGCATCCTCCAGAGTTGATGCTACTTTCTTACAGCTCTCGCCAGTGCAGCCAGTTGTCATCAATCATTTTTCATTATAAGCAAAAATACAGCTACTCTTGAAAGATGAAACACCTGATCCCCAAAGGTTACAACCACCTCAATTATGTCATTTAAAAGATGTTGCCTTTCATTTTAAAAAAAATCCAAGTTCTTTCACTTGCTTTTATGCGTGGCAGATACATAATTAATGGCTTTTTTAAATTCACAGCTCTGAATCAGCTGCTGCAGCTGATCCTCCAGCTGAGTCTAAACTACTTGACTGTGGTCCATCTACCATCTTAGAAACACATGGTACACCAAGCAAGTGTCATTGTCCCTCTGAACTTGACCAAGATTAGGTAACTACTCTGTTAATTTACCTCAACAAACCTATTGTCATGCTTTGCTGGAATTCCTTTATTAGCACAAACAATGACGGCATCCATTGCTTCTTCACTTGCACAAGACTCTCCTACTGCTACTGCAAATACAGAGCAAAGTTTTTCCTTCACATGCTTTGTCTCAGTTTAAGTTTAGATAATCGAATGGTGTAGAAAATGATCCAGAAAGTTAGCATATGTCAAAAGATTTACCAATGTGATGTTGTTACTGTGGTTTCCAGTTAACCTAAAATGGTTACACCTGGAAAATTAAAATATGTTGCCAGTGAAGATTTACAGTTGTGAAACCATTAGAAAGCTTCCTTCAAACTAAGAGAAAGCACTGCCTACGAAGCACTCCAATGGCTAAACTCTCAACAACTAGAGGAAAGGCTATTCCTCCCATAATAGGACTAGGGGGCAACATCACAGTACAAATTTACTACAATATATAAATATTAGGCAAAGCACTTTCTAGTCAAGAAATTGTAAAGGCTGGAACATAACTCCCAAAAACTACACTAGACACTACAACAAGAAGAACTTACCTCCAGTCTGAGAGTGCTATGAAACTGATGCTTAAGATGGAGCATATTTTGATGGTTAGATATAGCATGAATAATTAATTCTGACATTGTTGGCCGGACAAAACAAAAAAGAACTGGGCAAATAAACAGCCTACAAAATGGATTTAAGACACACTTTTAACTAAGAAAACCATTAACCCTTTATTTCTAGCGTTTTTTTTGTTGTTGTTTTTTCAAAGTAAAATCGATTACATCTACTTTCTAACTTTAACTTTATTGTATTTGCTTCAACCTGGCAACACATTAGCTTCACCTTCCCTTTTTCTTTGCAGACTTTTTTCCTTCAATTAATCTATCCCTTACACTACTGATTCCTTTTTTATTTGCAAGGATTTTTCATCAACAAAATCACACAGGCTTTTTGTGTATGCAACAACTCAGTAGCCTGCTTCCCAGTTACTTTTGCATGCCCCTCGTGACTGATCAAACAACTCATTGCTTGGCTCTCTTGCAAATTGCAATGCACTGTTGCACTTTAACATTGATGTGGCATTGTTTTGTTGTTCATTAATAGAATGCATGGCTTTTGTGATGTTTTTTTATGTTGTTGTGGCTAGATAGAACAGTACATGTAGATGATTAGTTAATCAATCGGTTTCCTACAATTACATAGGTTTTTGCTCTTGCAATTTTTTCTGCAGTATGAAGCTCTTTCACACACCAAATTCTGCTAAGATTCACTCGATTGTATTTCACCGACTTAGTTGTTTTAGCTTCGTCTAGCATTGGCTCCAGCACACCTTCAAATGCTTTTGCTTATTCAACATTGGTTCGCGAGAGCAATGCAACTAGTATATTTTTGTATGTGGTGGGATTTAATCCTTAATTAATTTAGCTTAATTCTTGAATTTTCTTAGCCACAGATTCTTTTTTTAAAAAAAATAGATACCCTATCGACTTCAAATCTTCTTTTCACAAGTTTTTTTTAATATTAAGTTCTATAATTCTTAATGATTTTCTCAGCGCAGTTAGTTTACTATTTGAAATCATTAGATTTTAAATCGATTTAAACCTTTTAATATATTTGGATTATTTTAGAACCCTAATCCTTAATTTGATCCCCTTTTATTTCATAATTTTAGATCTTAAGTTGTGCTCTAAAAAATTTAATTGGTAACATATTGAGACCGGGTTTATATTTAAGTCCTTGGAGGGCTTGTGTTGGTCGGACCATTGACCAACTTCTAGCAGCATTCGCATGACCCGCTCTACCTCTTACATCATTTTTCTTGCTAATGCTTACCAATTACCATTGTATGTCATGTTTCTTGAAAGCCAAAAAATCAATGGCTATTGAACTATTCAAAAAACAAAACAAAACAGGTGCATTGCATTTCATAATCTCTCTCTCTTTTTTTTAATCTCAGACAACAAAACTCAGTTAAGGCGCAAGGAAACCTCGGTCAATGCATCGAACTTTATACGCCAACGTTGGTATTGGTTAAATGATTACAACACTGCAAGGTGGTCTGTCTACTGCTTGCAACTACAACCCCCCTAAATCAAAACTTTAACTAGCATAATCCAAAGCATGAACAACCTCCGCCTACACATCCATGTTTCCACGAGGATGGGAAGAAGGCATCTCAATAGGTGCTCTTCCTTTTCCGATTAAAAGCAAATTGATAAGAGATGCACAGGGTTTTTACCTAGTAACAGCCCTTGCAACCATCGATGAATGATAGGTGGTGCTTCTCTGTTTCCTGTAAGATGTGTAAACATCATCGTATTGACTTGGCTCATTAGGATCGGCTGCTGCCCCAAGTCCCAATCTTCCTGAGCCACTTCCATGTTTCCGCTCCACGCTTCCATCTGCATAAGCTCCTGTCTCTGGGTCAACCTGTAAGTTTGGAGGAGGAGGGATGCAAGCTCCTCCTTTGCGAATGGGAGGCTCTCTCTCATACTCGTCATCTTCATCTTTTGGATCAGATATCATCGGTCCCTCAGACGGGTTAGCCTCTCCAATCTCTTTAAAAAACTTTGACACACTGTCTAGAATTTCTGATGGGGATACATTGGATGGGGGTATGGTTGTCGGGATGTCCAAAGGGCTCAAAGGTGAGTAGGGTACCCCACTGCCAATCTGCATCTTTCTGACCATTCCAGGAATGAGACCAGGTGGGAACAGGGGATATGGTGACAATTTTTCAGCAATGTTAGCAGGAGGTACTTGCAATAAATGTGGTGCAGGTTGTTGACTTGCTGGTGGAACAGACGGATTTACAGGCAGGGAACCCGGAAAAGCAGCAGCAGGGACTGAATTTGGAATGAATTGCTGATTTCCTAAGGTTGGAAGCATGACTGGAGGCGCTTGTTTATCGGGATGCTCCTGATCTGGTACACTCTGCCTATCAGGCAGCCATTGTGGAGCATTGTAACTAGTTGCAAGCTGAGGAAAGCCTGCAGGAAAAGGAACTCGCATGACATTTCTTGAATGAAATTATCAAATTCTTGGAAACAAATCCAACGATAAATTACTTAAAGCTATTAAGCTGCACAACCCAAAATTCAATCTGTAGTCACAACTACCCCTGGTACATTAACATTATTGGTTTCACAAGCTAGCATGTTTAGCAAGTAGATGGAAGAAGCTACCTGCAGCGGGCACAGAATCTGCTGAGCCAGTGCATAATTCTTTTGGCGGCCCTGGAAAAGAATTTGCCCGCAGTCCAGCAACCATCTCACTTTCAAGTCTATAAATGGTATCTTGATCGTAGACCTCCTTTGAGGCCCAAAACTGCACAATCTTCTGCAACCGTGACTGGTTTTCATCCTTATTCTGAGGGTAGTGATAAATCCTTGCAAGCATGGAACCTAGCACTGGCTTAAATGCAAGGGCTTCATTATCAAGATCACGGGGATTAATTCTCCTTTGCAAACTGCAGGTAACAAATAGCAAGAGGTCAAGGAAGTTTTAAGACACTTACATTATGAACAAAACCATCTTTTCTGAAAAAAAAGAAAAAGCATGCCAATAAAGGTTCACAACACCAAATCAAGAAAGTAAAATCATATACCAAAATAAAATGCAACGAAGCAGAGAAGGAAATCTATGGCTGGTTGCATAGAAATCAAGGAGGCTTGAACATTCATACCAGATAATAATAGAAAGAAAATAGATAAAACATTTCCAAAACAAATATTAAGGACCTCACAGACACGCAGCTGCAGAGAGTGGGCCATGGGGAATCAGGATGATCAATGAAGATTAACATAAAGAAAAGACTTTTGGATGAACTGCACATTTTGGAGATTTAGCTCTCATACATTTAGTGTCAACTTTCCAGGTGAATTTACAAATTCTGAAGTTTTTACATATTAGAGATGGAACCTGAATTTAATATGAGCTCATGTGGCCTTAAGGAAACTACAAAAACATTAGGGATTGCTAATTCTCTGAAATTATGCTAAGACTTGCAGGTGATGATGTAAACTTGAACACATTTTTTTTTTCCAATACATGGTGGAGCCCTTCCCAGTGACGCTGCATATAATTTCCTAATGATACAAAGATGCGCAAAACAAACCGCCACTGCCTATAAAAGTTTGTGTTCTCTTTTTGTCAATTTCTTTCAAGTTCATATGGAGGTGGCCTTAAGTTGGGATCCAGTTTGGCCTTCCAGGACTAGAATTCAAGGGGATGTTGCTGCTATCATGGAGCTAGATTGCAGACTGAAGAGAGGGTGTAAAAAAAAAAAGCACCAGAGATCAAGATAGTTGCTTTATCTTTTTGAAATCTATTCCCAAACTGGAGAAAATGATATTATGTGGCCTTTTATCTGAGGCCCTGTTTGTGAGGTTTTTCCAATGATTTACTCTGTCATGGAGCTAGATTGCAGACCAGAGAGAGGGTGTAAAAAAAAAGCACCAAAGATTGAGATGGTTGCTTTATCTTGTTGAAATCTATTCCCAAACTGGGAAAAATGTCACTATGTAGTCTTTTATCTGAAGCCCTGTTTGTGAGGTTTTTCCAATGATATACTTTAGTGACTATATAGGGCGATAAAATATGATGTTATCTCGCAAATATTTGTGAGACAAATAAAAAGGATAACATGTAGGATTTTTAAAGTCCGAACAGGCCTCAAATGTACAACTCAAGTTTTAAATCTATGCAATAGCAAACTTTTAATAAATCCTATCTACACCTACTGAATTCTTAAACCATTATAAACTATGTAAAGAGGGAGATGTTCAATTTGTATGGAAACTGGGACCCCAATTTCAAATAACTTGCGACAGGTTTTTTCAAGGGTGCCTTCACATGTTTAAGTATTCTGAAATTCTGGTTGCTTGAATTTTTCTAAATCAATTATTCACATGGAGCAATCTACTTCTAGTAGCTGAAAGTCAACAATTTTGCTCTTAACTTTGTGATTCAGTATTTATTAATCTTATTTCCATTTTGTCAAATTTGATTGTAGGTGATCTGCATTCTGATGAGCCATATAACTTCAAATTTGATTATTGGTAAGCATCTACATTCTGATCAACTATATGACTTGAGTAATTTAGTTCAATGATACTAGATTTCAAAGCAACAAAAACACATGTTTAAGCTTCCTTAAGAACTACAGGCCTCAGAGTAAGGTAATATTGAAAAGGAACCACTCTCAAAGATTATAGCGATATTAGATGAAGAGGTCCTTCTAGCACAAAGCTATTTTAATAGGCACACAATTACAAAGATCAATTCCACTAGGAAGATATGCACTTGTAACAGGAAAAAAAAACAAATGAAAAAGAAAATGAATCTAACATGAGCGTATGATGTAAGAAGCTCACGAACAAAAGCATCAGAGACAAACTGCTGGTGATGAACAATACAGATTAGTCAAGGAGTGATCAAGTTGTAGTCTTCAGAAGGCAATTAGTGCAGAAGAACCATACCTGTCAAAAAGAATATCATTGGCAAGATAGATGATATGCAATTGCCTCTCAGAATCATCAAGAGCAACAATCCTGTCTCTGAGTGCTTCGACGAGAGCTGGTGCAAATGGAGACCTCTGCATGAACCAAGTCTTGGCACCTTTGATAGACTCCTTGGTACCATTTAGAGTGTTAAGCACATTACTGAGCTCCACTGCAATATCAGGAGGAAGTGGACCAGAGAGTCCTCTAAAGGACTTGGGTGATTCAAAATCTGGTCGACCATGAGCGCCAAAGGGCTGTGGAGGATGCTGCTGATGGTGATCATAAAAAGGTGGAAAAGGAGGCTGGTGCATTTGAGGGGGAGGCCCAACAGCAGCATTCATCATTGGGTTTGGTTGTGGATGCATCATGGAAGATGCTTGGAAAGGAGGATTGAAAGGACCACGTGTAGATAACCAAAGCTTATACCGATAATATGCATGGCCCTCTCCTCCATAAAGGAAACTATAAGCGGGATTATCCTGCTGTTTTTCACGAATCATGACTTCGAATTCAGGCCCATTCTTTGCAGAATACTCAACAAGTTTATCAATACGTTTTTGAAGCTCAGGATCGGAAGGAGGGGGGGCCGGGGGTGAGGGAGAATCATAATTAGGAGCATGGAAAGGAGGAGGAATAAGGTGAGGGGGTAAATGTGGAGCAAAAGGTGGAGGGTGCTGCTGTTGCTGCGGAGGGAGTTGAAGATGGTGAGGGTGTAAAGGAGGTTGAGTGTAAGGGAATTGCTGCACTGAAGAATGAGGAGGCATGAAGGGATTAAGTGGGGGAGGGTATTGTTGGTGTTGATGTGGAGGAGGATGGTGTCCATATTGTGGCTGCTGCTGCTGCTGAGCATATGCCATGGCAGCATAGTCATGGGGCTGCGGTGGCTGCCTATCCATTAAACCTAGCAAATAAATAACTAAATAAATAAAAACCCACGTCCAAGCTCATCATATTTCACATAAGAAACAACAATTACCATAAAATCCCACATTCATTCCATACTTAATATGTAAGATAAGTAATTAAAAATTGAAACTTGGGAGGGTTTTTGCTAAAATCTCTACGAATAAACGGCAATCAAATATGATAAGCACTCCTACTACTGGCTTTCAGAAAACAGAGGAAATACCGTGTGTGATATTAACCAAAGCAGAACCGAATCTAACTAAACGGAGACGGGCACAGAGCTTATCGGGGACTCCGGGAGAATCAGTTTTCCAATCGGAAGCGGAGAGCTCGACGACAAACTAAATACTCCGCTTTGTTGGATTTGATGACCCGATGAAGGGATACTATTAGTATTACCTATAAAATAACTATTTCCTATAAAATATACCGCGAGGCGTTTTTCCTGTAGCCATCTTTACTGTTCCCCTCCCTGGATCATAATAGCGAGATTTAAAAAAAATTAATTTTATCTTTCAAATCTTATTTTATACAATTAAATTATTTTGAGTCTGAATTGAAGCTAAATTTTATATATATATATATATATATTAGAGGGTTAGGGTTAACTTCTCATAGGTGAAAAATATGGATAATATGGGTGACGACTTTACAATGTATTTGAAAATTTTATTTTAATCTTTTAAATTTTTTAAGCTACGGTATTCAGTGTTTGTAATTTATAAATATTGTATTTTGATATCATATTTTTTTTTAGTCTTTAGAGAAAAAAAAAAGGAGTTGTTGGATTTTAGTTTTAAAAAAAATCATTATTGGTAATGATTGATTTTATTGTCAAATTGTTCAATATAATAAAAGGAGTTCAGATTTAGTATTTTTTTGTTATCTTTAAAACACCTGGAAAAACATATATAAGTTTTGAAATTTTTAGGTTTTAGATTGATTATGGTTTTTGGGGTTGTTTTTTAAGTTTTCAAAGGCCATGAATTGGTTAAATAAAATTTCAAAGGTGTTTCCTAGATATTTTAGATAAAAAAAATTAATTGAAAATAGATGACGCATCATCTATTTTTTTTAACAAAGAATAAAGCAGATTATGCATTTCAGAAAAAAAAAACCCTGCACATATAGGCATATACTTGCAAGCTATTTTTTTATGGGCTAGACGCTAGGTCTGGCTTACCAGACCCACAATGCACGACTTTATTCTTTTCTTTTTATTTCTTGTCTTTTTTTAAATTACTATTTTTTTATATGTTTTTAAAAATATTTTTTGCATATATGATTTGATTAATACAACTTCCCTATGATTTTTTGGTTTATTTAGCCTTTTTGAGATAACAATTTTTATTATTATTAAATTAAGTGTGTTTAGATTTTTTATGATATTAGTATGATTCATCTATATAATTTTTTTATTTTATATATATTAAACTTATTTTTAAAAATAAAAAACATTTCTTTTTTTATAATTTAATATGTGCAATCTTGATTTTTTTTCCTTTTATTTTATTCAATAAAATTTATATGTATATCAATTTTTGTTACAAATTAATTTTTATAAATAAATTCATTAAATATAATCAAGTAAATGATACATTCTATAATATTAAATATCTTAACCTATCTTTATTTTTTAATTTTTGTAGTTTGTTTTCTGATTATTGTTAACTATGTTTTTTTAGTTTATTTACAAAAGTAATTATTAATTTAATTGATTAGATACATGAATTTTTTAATTTATATTTTGAATTTTTTTTTAGAAAATATCTTGCATACCCAGATTTTTTTTTAATTTACAATCAACATGCGGGTCAAATAGAGTGTATTGTGTGTTGGGCTTGGCCATTACCACTAATTTTGACTCGACCCGTTACAATTTAGCCGGACCGAATTTTATGATTTTTTAAGGAAAAATATAAATAATTAAAAAAACCTTTGCAAAACCCTGGACCTCAGCCTCTGTGGATGTCTACAAAACCCAGAAACGTTGCGGTTTCTTTCTCTTTCACCGCCAGCCAGCCAGCCTCTAGCCAGCAGAAAACAAAGTCCCTGCAAAAGAAAAAAGAAGAAGGAGAAATTGAGGAGGAAAGCTTGAAACATTAGTGACGAAAGAGCAATTGAAATGAAGGAATAGAATGAGGGAGATGAAGAGCTTTTTATCACTATCTACTTCTTCATCTGCTACAGTTTTCCATTTTCGTCCTCTCATGGCTAAGGTTCGTTCCGTTTCTCTTCTTCTAGTTTCAATTTAATTTTTCCAGTTTTACTCTCGTAGCTATGATTATTGATACCCTCCCATTAAATAAAAATTGATTTTTTGAATATTTTGTCAACGAATTTTTTTTTTTATATAGCTTTCTGTTCTCTGCATAGCATAGTACAGTGATAAAGACGCTATCTTCACATTAACTCATGTCCTTGTTTTTTTTCTTAAATTGATGTTTGCAGTTACAATGTCGGACTTTTCAGAATTATCCAGCATCTCACTTGCCAATTGGTACTACTTGTCGTAATTACATGCAATGCTCACAGATTAAATTAAAAAAAGATAGACTCTCTTTCATTATCTCCATCAACCATTCTCAGAGTCTCACCAATGGAGGGTCCATGTCCATGTCTTCAGCCATTAATTCCCACTTAAGCCCTGGGAGCCTTTTAAATTATTGGTCTTTTAACAATGGTAATACACTGACTTCTCTTGAAAGTGGTGTATTTGCTAAGAGGCTTTTTTCAACAGCCTCAAGAGGGTCAAATAATAAGAATCAAAATGTGGGTGGATTTAGTAAACATTGGAAAAAGCCAAAGGCATCGGGTGCTGCTCATGATAAAGATGAAACTAACACAAACTCTCATATCTCGGCTTCTAAAGATGTTGATGCTGTTACTTCAACCGAAACAGCTGTTGGAGATGCAAAGCTGGGTTCAGCAGTTTCAAGAACGAGAAACAAAAAATCCAAAGTTAATGAAACAGAGAAGAAGGAATCCAAAAGCAAGAAAAACAAGGGACAAGCTTCTTTCACTGATGTTTCAGAAAAAGCTGCTGGGGCAAAATCTATGACAACTACTTCCCAATCAAAGAAGTCTCTTCCTAGAAAAAGTGGCCAGGTTGCTGCACGAGCTTCACAGGTTAGGATAATTGGTAGTTGAATCAGAAAAATTAGTTCTTTATCAACTTGCAATATGCTTACTAACACTGTTTTTTTTTTCAGAAAAAAGCAACTGAGGAAATGCCCAATGAAGTGCGTAATGGTTCAACAAAACAACAGTCCAACAAGAAAAACGGTAACTCTAGTATAAAGAGAACAACTAAAAAGGCAGTTAATGGATCAGCAGAGAAACAGAAACCCCAAAAGATAGGCAAATTGCAACCTTTTGCACAAGGGAAGCTGAAGTCACTATATCCTTCAGCGGGGAAATGTGTTGTGGTGGTTGAGTCTGTAACAAAGGCCAAGGTGATTCAGGGGTATCTTGGTGATATGTATGAAGTTTTACCTAGCTATGGTCATGTAAGGGACTTGGCTGCAAGGTCTGGATCTGTCCGACCTGATGATGATTTTAGTATTGTGTGGGAGGTTCCTTCTGCTGCCTGGACTCATCTTAATAGCATCAAGGTTGCACTAAGCGGGTATGATTTGTATCCCTTTCACCAGCTTCCTCTGAATGGTGGTGGTTATAGGAATATAGAATGTGTTATCAAAATTATATACTTTTAACACCCTGAGCTCTGACATAGCAAGTAAGGGGTGCTCCTTCTTGTAATTTCCACAGTTACAATTAAGTTATACAAATGAGTTTTGGACTGCTAGTAGCCTAGTCTGCTGTGACTTGTCTTGTATTGCTTCCTTTTCTTCTGTTAGATTTGTCTAAATTCTCTCGACCTTTTTGCCTTGTTCCTCAGAGCAAAAATTCTTATCCTTGCATCAGATCCTGATCGTGAAGGAGAGGCTATTGCTTGGCATATTATTGAGATGTTGCAACAACAGGATGCCTTACGCCAAGATCTTACGGTAGCAAGAGTTGTCTTTCATGAAATAACAGAGACATCCATAAAAAATGCTTTGCAAGCACCAAGAGGAATTGACGTAAACTTAGTTCATGCTTACCTTGCTCGGCGTGCTCTTGATTATTTGATTGGGTTCAACATCTCACCATTGTTGTGGAGGAAATTACCAGGTTGCCAGTCAGCTGGGCGAGTTCAATCAGCTGCATTATCACTTTTATGTGACAGGGAAATGGAAATTGATGAATTCAATTCGCAGGAGTATTGGACTATTGGTGCTAAGTTGAAGAAACAGGAGCAAGATTCTTTAGTGAATGCACACTTGACCCATTTTGATTCCAAAAAGTTGAATCAATTCTCAATTAGTTCTGACACAGAGGCAAAGGATATGGAACAGAAGATTAATTCTGCTGACTTTCAAGTTGTTGGCTCTAAAAAAACCAAAACACATAGAAATCCTCCCACTCCTTACATAACATCAACACTTCAACAGGATGCTGCAAACAAATTAGATTTTGCCACATCATACACAATGAAGGTTTGGGGGGATTTGTGCATTCAATTTTCATTTTTATTAACACTGTTAGAGTAATTTTTTTATTTTTTTATCACTCTCTAAATACTTATAGTAGATATGTTTGACTAACTCTGTGTTCTATTGCCTGATGATTATATTTTTGTGAGGCACTCTCAATTTTCTGTGACTACCTTAATCATAATTTATTCATCAACTAATATCTGTATCATATAGCATATTGTTATCAGGATGATGAGGAATAATACATAATAATTCTACTTTCGCTCTTCAATTCGAGGTGCCAACATGCTAGATGTTTTAGCTTGATAAAGACTGGAATTTTCTTTCTATATACGTTGTTGATATTTAGGACTAGCTATATTATGATATTTTGTACTTTAATTTGTTTATTTTTTTCCATTATGAAGCTGTTTGTTTTCAAATTTGTTACTGTGTTCTTGTTCTGCATTGCATATTTAACTGTACCAGCACCTTAATTGTCGATTGTTTTTTTTTTTTTTTTTATTCCCATTATAGCACCTCATGCCTGATATCACCACATATAATACTTTGTTATGGAGTGCAAAAGCTCTGCAGAACTCTTAAAATAGTGAAAGTGAAAACTCTATCGGATTACTTTATCTCAGATGATTTAGTGATTTTGAGTTCCTTTCGCAAGCATGCCGTCTTGGCTTAATGGATTTTGGTTATTCTGTCATCTGTCTGCAAATATAATGTATGCAAGTGTGTGTATCTTATATCAATAACTGAATGGGTGCTGTTGGGCATATATTATACTACATCAGAAAAACTGATTGGTGCACCTTTCTAATTGGAAAAATGATTGCTACATCATTTCTATGGCCATGTATTGCAAAATCCATGTGGCACCCACATGGCTGACAATTTTATCCATGATGTGAGTCTGTCTTGTTGGCACTCTGTGGTAAAGCTTTGCTGTATGGAAATGGGCATGGTTATTGAGCCTCCATGCCACATGGATTATGAATGAAAAAACAGGAAACCACTTATACATTAATTATTTCTTGTCTTTGGCTAGAAGATACCAATAGCATGACTTAAAGACAAGACTAAACTGTCTTCACATTTTCATCATTATGTGTTGTTTCTTATTTGTCCACTAGCTTGACCTTACAGTGAGCTTCAAGCTTACCTCATAATTTTTTCCTTGTTTAGTTCAATTTCATCTTTTGTTTTGACATTGTAAATAATGCATCAAAATGCAGGTCGCACAGAAGCTTTATGAAGGGGTTCAGTTATCAGATGGGAAGGCAACTGGGTTGATAACTTACCTCAGGACAGATGGACTGCATGTGAGTATCAATTTCGCTGCTTTTTTATTCCCTGGAATGCCCAATCAGTTGATGTTTGTCTTGTGTTCTGCAAGTAACTGATGGTGTCTGGGTCATGGCTCCATGTTTAATGTTTCTGTTGCATTTAGTCTTTCCTTTTGCTAAATTGCTTTTTTCCCCTTCCTAGATTTCGGATGAAGCTGTTGGAAACATACGTTCCTTGATCATTGAAAGGTGACTTGTATGGGATTTCTTCACTGCATTTATTGGATTTTTAATATTAGGGATGCCTTGTATGTTTGTCTCATATTCCTCCTTTCCTCTTCGTGACATCGCTCACTGTAGAATCTTCATTTTTCAAGGATAAAACATCTTTTATTGCTATATTACTTGCAAGTTGCTTTAGCTCAGCTTATTATCTTTTGATTGCCCCAACTTAGATGTTACTGAAACTTTGTGAAAGGTTTGAACTGGTCTTCATCATTTGGTAATTTTTAAATCCTGGGTGCTAAGATCCATATTTCACTTCTCTCTTGGCAATCAAGGCATGTGCTAGTTTTAGATGTCCTTTGTAAAAATGTAAGAAGAAAGATGACATATATCAATGCTCTTTGTATTTGGGAAGATAGGAATAGAATAGTGTCGGATGGAGCAAAGCTTTCTAAGCTCGAAGCACAATATGGTTTCTTAAGGAAGAGTCATAACATCTATTGATCTTTTTTACTTTCCACTAGAGGGGCTCTTTCATGTAGTTTCTTGGTTTTCCAAATTTTAGATTATTTCTCTTGCCGTTGTTGTTAGCTTTTCTTGCATGGCCAGACTGAGGAGGTTGGAGGGGGTGGTAAATTAGGTGCTTCTCTTGCTTGCAAATCTTTATTAGTGGCTTTGGTGCATCTAAATCTTTATTCCGTACACTCCATTTGAGAAAAATCATCTAGATTTTGTGCTTTTCTCTTTTTCATTGATCTATCATTGATTTGCATCGGTTCCATGTTTTCTTGAATGCAACTTCTAATGCTGTCATCTTTTTTGTTGCGCGCACAAAAAAAAAAAGATACGGGCAAGATTTCGCATCGAAGGGTCCACGCAAGTATTTTAGGAAGGTGAAGAATGCTCAAGAGGCCCATGAAGCAATCAGACCCACCAATATTCATCTTTTACCATGTAAATCAAAAACTTTTCAATCTGCATGATGTATTCATGATTTTTTTTGAATTTGTGATGTAAATATGCCCCTTTTCTCCAATCTTTTCATACAGCTAAATAATCTTTAGAATATTTCTTGTTGACATCTAGCAATGCTTGTTGGAGTACTTGATGAAGATTCCTTGAAGCTATACACACTAATCTGGTCTCGGACAGTTGCATGCCAGATGGAACCTGTTACTATTGAGCAGGTGAGCACGTAACTTGTTATGATAGATTACCTTGTTTGTCCACTATACAACTGACATTAATTGTCTCCACTTGACACTTCTTCAATCTAACTAGGTGCAAGTTGACATTGGGAATGCTGGAAAGTCCATTGTTTTTAGATCTTCATGCTCAAGAGTTGAGTTTCCTGGATATCAGGCAGTTTATGGGGTATAAAACTGTTCCACTTATAATGTCCATTGTTTTTCTCCCTTAATGTTGAATGGCATGTGATTATAATGGGAATTGGTTTGATCTGACAACTCGTTGCATGATTATGTGTGTTCTAGGATGTTGAGGCTGGAGCTGTAAGATATAAGGAAAGTGATGCACTCAATCGTCAAGAGGCTTTTGAAATTCTTGATTCGCTTAAGGTAGTGGTTGTCATGTAGGCTATTTATTACTTGCATTCAAGAAAATAGATATCGAACTTTGAATCTTAGCTCTTGACCAATATTTCCCTGATATGACAATTCTTGTCATGATATGAATATTTCCCAGATTCTTTGAAATGGAAAAGTAACACTCCATCATCATGCCTATTTCTATCATGTTCCCAAAATTTTGTAAACAATCACTTAATAGCATCTATCTAGTTGGTCTGTGGAGTGTGCTTTCTCTAACTGAAATGTTTGTAGACAGGAGATTCATTGTATCTTGGTGAAGCAGATATGAAACAGCACTTTACTGAGCCTCCACCACGCTACTCTGAGGGATCACTGGTACATTTCTAATTATACTAAATGCATTATTAGACAAATTTCTTCAGGCATTTGGTTCCCCTTAACTCTGCTTTCTTGCTGCTCAAACTCATGACCTCTCCCTAGAAGAGGGACAGAGTACTATGTGATCCAGTTCAAGAAGCCTGCTTTTCCAAGTTAAATTCATTTTTTCCATGGACAAGTGTTTGAAATCTGTGCTATTCCTAAATGTAATAGACAAGTTTTGCTCTTAGTTGTTTTTATCAGATCTCTTTCTGCTTTTGAGGAATTCCCTTCCTCCATCTCTGTAAACTCACTGTGCCTCTCTAATAAAATTTATACAACATTTCTAAATGTCATTGGTGTTATCTAATTAAAGCAGCATGGAGAGAAGCTAGGAATGATGTATCTGATCAAGTGCATGCTTCCATAAGAATGTTACCATGGCACTTACTTGGCAAATCATGTCATAGTTTTCTTTAGAGAAATATGCATATCTTAACACAGAGAAGCAGAATTGTGTTGTTATGAGGTAAAGCCAAGGTATATGGTAAAGGGGAGTTTGTAGTGCTTTCTGTATACTAATTTTTAGATAAGATGAATAGTGTAAATGATACAATATGATCTTTTTTCCACTGCATGTATCTATCTGCATGCACTGGGAGGAGGGCCCATTTAATTTCTCACAAGGTTTTCCAACTCTTAAAAACTTTTCTTATCCTTATTTTTTCCTTCTTCTAAAAGGTTAAGAAGCTCGAGGAACTTGGCATTGGAAGACCTTCAACATATGCAAGCACACTGAAAGTCTTAAAGGTAATTGATTTGTTTAGGATTTTTTGCCTCTTCATTTTCTGTTGTAATAAGGAATGTCCAAATATGATGATGGCTGTAGTAATAAGTAATGATCTAGTGTAATTGCTCACAAAAAGCTTTTCTTCCATAATCAAACTGAATGGAGGGCGAATGTGAAGGATATTTAGGTTTTATTACGGGCAGCAGATTGTGAAGGATATTTAGGTTTTATTTTTTCCCTTTAAGAGAAGGCAGATTTAGGATCTCAAAAAAACATGAAACCAGAGGGCTAATGTCTGAGATTGAGGCATTTTTGTGGTAGATAAGGCTTATTTTTAATGGGAAAGGGTAAGGATTTTCAAAGTAGGTTTGTTATTTGTTAATAATGGCTAAACAAGGACTCATTTTGAGCCACATGAACCAACAATCTTCGAGTTGGCTTAAAAATTTAAATCAAGGAACATAAGGAAAGTATAATCCTACTTTGTGCTGCTTATCTATCATTCAGTTGGTTTTGCATGAGGTAAAAATACAGTAAACTTGCAATGCTGATATCTTTGGGCATTGCATATGTCACAAAATCTTGTTCTGCTCTGTTGTTTAGTATTCTGTTTTATGCAGTCGTCTATTAACATCTGATTTATACATGATGCCAGGATAGGAACTATGTGACTGTAAAAAACCGTGTACTGCATCCAGAATTTCGTGGTCGCATGGTACGCTCCAACCTCTTTCTGAATTACCTTGCATTTAGCATTCTTTCAATTACCTTATTGTCTGATAATGTTTTTGTTATGTTAATTTATATATTTTGAAAGAAGGAATCTACAATGGATCCAAAACGATGAATTAAGCTACAAAAGATGGCAAATAGGTGGATTAACTTTTTTAGCTTATTTTCCTTATTCTTTTGTCAAAGAGTGTCTTGCTAAGATTGATTTGGATTTCAATTCACGCACCTCAGTAATTACCGCTCAGCTATAAAAAATTCGCAGCTCAAACAATCACAGAGACATGAACCCCTACATTTTAAGCAACCCTCCTAATAAATAAATAAATAAAATGTGGTGCAAGTAGCAAAAGTTATAGTTTCCACTATTCATAAAAAATAATACAAGTGTATCACCTATTTATGATTGTTCATTGAGGTTCCGTTCTTGTCCTGCTTGAAATCTATGCTCGCACTGTGTACTGTGCTATGAGATAAGCTGGTATTTAAGAAAGTTTCTCTTAGTATCCATTTGTTTTGGGCTTTTCAGGTGTCAGCATTTCTCTCTCACCATTTTACTGAGGTCACGGACTACAGCTTTACTGCTGATATGGAGACTGAGGTAATTTAATTAATTTGCATTCAAGTCTCTATACTTTTTCAGATGCTAGTCCTGTTTAAAAATGATATTATACATTTTTCTTCAAAAGTATAATCCATTTGCTTCTACTATTTGTAATCATGATTTATTAGTTTTCTCTCTTTTTATTCTGTTTTCACCAATTTCAATGGTAGCACTCCATTTCTTGCTTATTTCAATCTGTATGGCGGTTATTAATTTCTTTTTTGTCCATCTTACCTGCAGCTTGACAATGTTTCTGCTGGCTTAACTGATTGGAAAGGCCTTCTAAAAGATTACTGGACACGATTTCAGTTGTATTGTAGCCGTACTGAAAGTGTCCATATTCACCAGGTACAGTCATGTCTTTGTTGAAGGTTCCAAATACATTGCCCCTGAGACTTTAATTTTTTTTTCTTCATATTACTAGTGTGAATTTCAATAATTATTCTCACTTTTTTAATTTGTTTCCAGGTGGAGAAGATGTTGGAGAGAACATATGACCGCTTTTTGTTCGGTTCACTCCCTGATAAAAGCAGAACATGCCCAAGGTAGCATATGCTGCTATTTCATTTGTTAATGGGTGATGAAATGGGTTTTAATTAATCCTAACTTTGTATTCTGTGACATGTCTCATTTTGATAATCATCATTCTGACAAGTGATCTGACTCCAATCTTTCTTTGGATTTGTTTCAGCTGTCTGGAGGGCACTTTGATATTCAAAGTAAGTAGGTTTGGTGCAGGCTATTTTATTGGATGCGATCAACACCCAAACTGCAAGTGAGTATAGTCTGCCTTTTGCGTACCCTCACATTCACATATTTCTAGAATGAGTTCTTCAGTTTAATTTATTAATTGAATTTTCTTTTTCTGTTATATGCTGAAGTAAATAAGTGGCAAAAGATATAGAAGCTCGCTCCAAGGCATATCTGTCTAGTTTTTTTTCTGGTCACTAATTTCTGATATTTAAATACTTGATGATAACCTAGTATTTCTTTTTGTTCTTTCGGTTTGTTAAAAGGTTCTCTTAATTATGACAGTAGATTTACTTTTCTGAGAACAGCCCCTCTTTCCTTTTTTTGGTCGCAAATAGTTGAGTTTTGCTGATCAATGTGATAGGTACATTGCAAAGACGTTATATGGTGATGATGAGAAAGAAGAAACTCCTCAAAGTTCTAGTGTTGATGAACCAAAACTGCTTGGTGTTCATCCGACTTCCAATGAAAAGGTTTTCCTTAAAAAACTAGCTCTTTGCATCAGAGTACTGCTTCCACTAACCAGTGTAATTGGTATGCCTTGATTTTGTTTGTTATTTCATTTAAGTTGACAAGAAATGTGTCCCCTTATATTTTTTTGTAGGTTCTTTTGAAGAATGGTCCTTATGGATACTATGTACAGCTTGGAGAAGACAGGAAGGGTTACGCTCCTAAAAGATCTTCTGTTTCTCATGTATGTATAGATTTACTTGCATGATACATGCAATTGTTTTAGAACCTCATTTTGCTTTCTGATTCCATTTATGATGATGCAATGTTATGTATACATTGTCCATTTCTTGGCTCGTTTTCCTTGTGGCAAATCTAGAGGTGTCAGCTGCCATGCTCCTCTGCCCACCAGCACATTTTAGTCATTATTGGCATGTTTTATTCTTTGAGATTTTGTACTCCCGCCTTTTTTTCTGTCCTGCTAGTTTCTCTTTGGATGGATACAATGTGTTCTTGGAAATGCACTTGGTGCCATGCTGTCAATTGCAATTTGCAAACAATTATTAAATGGACCAAATTTTTTTCTTCTTAGATAAAGGATGTGGGTGCTATTACTCATGAAGTTGCTCTCAACTTGTTACGCTACCCTCTGACATTGGTATGCTCATAAATCTCTCTACAAATTTATCTTTCCTTTGCCTCTAGCTATTGTTTCACTCAATTATGTTTCCTTTTTGCTAGGGTGACCATCCAAAGGATGGGTATCCTGTGATGATAAAGCTCGGAAAGGGGGGATACACAGTTAAACATCGTCGTACAATGGCTTCTGTTCCCAAGGTATGTCTTGTTTAGCATTTCTTTGTGTTGAATTCAGCAGTGATGCTGAGATGTTTCTACAATCTAGCCTCATTACTCAACTATTTTTTTTTTTTTTTGAGAATCTTTCCTCATCAATGTTGTCTAACATTATTACTAGTTCATTATTTATTAGATGCAACTTATCATTTTTGTGAGTCGTTATAGTTTCATGTTACTTCACTGCTTATGATCACAGTGAAGAGGGGGATTGTTGGTGTTATTTGGAAAGGAGGCTATAAAACAGTAGTTTTATGCATGAAGTGAATGATGAACATCAAACACAATCGATTGTTAACCCAAGACCTTTTCTGTTATCGCACTACATAGTATATCTTTACAAATCTCCCCTTGATGAATCTGTGAAGCAACTAATAGTTCTAGTATCTTCATATAACTAATCATGTTTGGGGTGTGATTTGAAACATATGCAGAACTTGAAGCCGGAGAAGATTACAATGGAGAAAGCTTTGGAGCTTTTATCAGGTAAAAATGTAAGTCATTCTGGCCGGCCGAAGAGCAAGCCGAAAGTAGAAGAAGCTGTTGAGGCCATGTAGAGTGGAGGGTAAATAGTAAAAATACATTGAATCATTTTTGGTTCATACATTGACATAATCAATCAATCTGTTGAAGAACACTAACTTAAAAGAGTTACAGCAGAAGAAAGAATTGGTCTACTGAGAAGGGTTTTAGCTCCTGTACGAGCATGGAGAGACTTTTATTTTTTTTTAAAAAAATTGTATAATAGTGCAAGAATAAACAATTTTGTTGTAAGGTAACAATTGAATTTCTTTTAAGGTTTTTTTAAAGACAGTCTGGTAAGGTTGCCCATTTCACAGAGACTGGCCATTACCCTCCTTTTGCCTTGTCGAGATGAGCATAACAAACGCTATAAAAAGCTCTATCCCCGTTTGGCATTGCCTTCCAAACGAGGGTAAGATAAATTTTGAATTTTTTTTTTTTGTTTAAAAAAATTATATTTTTAAATGGTTATGATATATTAATGTAAAAAATATTTTTTAAAAAATAAAAAATATTATTTAAATATATTTTTAAATAAAAAAATATTTTAAAAAATAATTGTTATCATATTCTTTAATAAAAATAAAAACATTAATATGTGTTTCTAAAAAATTATGTATTTAGATTGGGAATGATTTGCATTGCATTGCTGAAAGGGCTATTTTATTTTTTTATATTTTAATAATAGTTGTTTTTTTAAAATATTTTTTGTTTAGAAATATATTAAAATTATTAGTTTTTTATTTTTTAAAATTTATTTTTTGATATATCATATTAAAACGAAATATAAAAAAATAATTTAAAACTAAAATTTTTTAAAAAATGCAACAAATAATTCTTGATCTTAACAATGAAAATTATTTTTGTTTTAACGAGTTCAGCCTGAGCAGATTATTAAATGAAAGTAAAAGGAAAACAAAAAAAAAAATTTACTTGAAAGGAAAGCAAACAATATTTGGTATGCCATGGCATGATGATGTGTTGAGGATAGATTTGTAGACTAGAAGGAATGTTGCATGCAAATACAATATTGATAATCTCCGAAATTTGATCTTATTACATAAATAATATCATTTTAAAATTAATTAAATTAGCAAAAAAAAACTTATAGTAGCAATAAGTATGTAGTAGTGAGATTAATTAATAAATAAATAAACAAATTATTACCGGTTGTTATTTTATCGTAGCTGAAGCTGAAAGCGTTCAGGGACATAACCCGAGTAACCAAGACCCATACAACAAAGAAAGGTTAGAGAGAGAGAGTTGTTGGCGATCAATCGTCATCGTGGTGGTGGTGAGAGAGCATCAACAAGCATTGCTTCAACAAAATAACAGCAACATCATCACATGTATCATCAGCATCACCATCCCGCCCTCGTCGCCGCTGCCATGTCTCAGGTCTCTCCCTCCCTCCCTCTCTTTTTCTTAAATTTTCAATCTTTATTTGTTTTGAGGCTTCTTTTCCGCTTCAATCACCTTTTTTTTAATCCATTCATTAATTATACGATTGAAATAAAATTTTATTGATTTGGATTCCCATTTTCCCATATAATAATTATATTGTATTGTATTGTATTGCAGATGGAGCCCATCCCTGGTGGGAATCTGCCTCCTGGTTTTGATTCTTCTTCTTGTCGCAGCGTGTAAAGCCCCTTCCTTTTCTCGTATTTTCTTTTTAACCTAATCTCCCTTCCCTTCCTAAAGCTAAAGCTTTTATCTTTTTATTTATTTATGGTGAAAATCATACAAAGATATTTGCATGCTCTTATTTTACCTTTGCAATTTCTAGTACTAATTCTGTGTCTTTCCTTCCTATAGTTATGTTGGAAATATTCATGTCAACGTCACTGACAAACTTCTTGCTGAAGTTTTCGCCACTGCCGGCCCTCTTGCTGGATGCAAACTCATCAGGAAGGATAAGGTCCCTTTCTTTCTTTCTTTCTTTCATTACTGCTATGCTCAACTCAACTCCCCTTTGCTTTTTAACCATTGATTCTCAGACATTTTTCTTCAAGTTCTCAACTTTAGGATGATTTTAGTGTTCTGCATTGCCTAATAGTATTTGAGCTCGGAAAAACGAAACTTTATCATGAAAGTCTGAGGATGACTATTCACTTGTATTTCTATATGTGGTATTTCTTTAGGATGATTTTGTGCTGGTCTTATCTGTTTTATTTGTCTTATATTCTTTTTCATAATGCTACCTGCACATGTTTGATGGTTTGCGCTAATTGCAGTCATCATACGGTTTTGTGGACTACCATGACCGATCATCTGCAGCACTTGCAATAATGACATTGCATGGACGCCAACTGTAAGTTTTCATATCTCCGTAATTATACTTGGTCGTTTTTGTACCTGTAGCCTAATTGATTCATTCACTTGACAATCTAAAACAAATGTGAGAAAATCTTTGTAAATAGTATACTTTGTGCCACTGATCCTACTAATTTCAAGCATTCTCTTCTGGACTAAGCCCTCACTTCAGAATTGGTAGAATTAGTAATTTGATTGCATGTCTTGTATTGAGTAATTGAGTAATTGAGGTTTGCAAATAGGCTATACAACTCTATTTAATTTTTACTTGGTTGTAAGTGCTACCTTGTTTTCTGTGTAAACTCATTTTTCATTTTTGAATGTCATTGATTTTATGTTTTTATACTTTATTAATATACTTTCCAGTTACGGTGAGGCGCTTAAAGTGAATTGGGCATATGCCAGCGGCCAAAGAGAGGACACATCAGGTTACTTTCAGTTTCATTTTTTCAGCTGTTTTTCAATGCCCCTTGCTTGTTCATGGTTTTTGATGGGTTATCCTTTCATCTTGTCAGGGCATTTCCACATATTTGTTGGTGATTTGAGTCCAGAGGTTACTGATGCAACTTTATATGCGTGCTTCTCGGTCTTTCCTAGTTGCTCGTAAGTTCCTTGCTTTCTGTTTCTTGTTATCCTGTATTTGTAATGGGTTGGGTCAAGTGCAAACAAAGTATTTTGTAATTTGGCATTTTGCACTTTTTTGTGTATTGTTCTTTAAGCAATACCTTCAAATGTGTTAATACTATAAAACAATTAGGCGAAGCTAATGATGCTCTTTTGCTATTTGTGACGCTTTTATGCATACCCGATTATGCCTGTCCATTTAAAAAGTTGTTAAATGCAGTGCCGGGTACATATTTCATGATCCTAAAACACTTAAGGACACTGTTGAGAAACAAAACACGAATCACTCATGTGGGAAAGGAAGCTGTCATTGAAATGTGAATGGCTAAATCACACTGCGCTTGTGATTTTGTCTAAAACTCCAAAAGTATTTGTAACAACAAATGGTTCTCTTTGATTGATGTTCACAATCTTGGTTGGCATGTTAAAGCAGACTGCTACCATCTCTCTTATGTTACTCATGTCTTACGATCCTCTTTGGCTGTGTAAAAACACCAGGCTGTTGTTTTTGTTCCAAAAACCTTACATTTGTTTTCATAACGTGTGTCATTTGCAGTGATGCAAGGGTCATGTGGGATCACAAAACTGGACGCTCAAAAGGATATGGCTTTGTTTCATTCCGTAATCAGCAGGTACTGTTTTCCAGTTATCAGTAGCTGCTGAATCAAACTTGTTATTCAATTCAACAAAAGCCCAAGAAAGTGAACTGAAATGAACTAGTTTTGCAGTTATCGCTTTATTGCCATCTATTTCTGATGTGATTCCAAAATGAGGTTTTAGGGTTGTGGATTTATTGCTTAATTCATTTTATACTTTATGAACTTGTTACACAATGTATTAACTTGTTTAGGAATTGAAGATTTTATGGTTAACAATGTTTTGCTTGGACATTGTGATATTGAGGACCTCTTCTAGAATGTTTGTACTTTTCTAGTTTATTTGGAGATATAAAGATCCATAGTGAAATTCTTTGTTTTTATTTTTCTTTTTATTTTTTGATAAATCCATTTGCAATGTTTTTCTTATTAAATAGTGATTGGTTTTCCAAGAACAAATTGAAGAATGGCTTAGACATCCCGTGGCATGGATACTCTTATGTTGTGATTTTGCCATTTGGATGTTAACTGAAATTTCTTAAGAATTTGCTTCAGCCATAAACTAATTTACTGTAATTCTGATCTGCAGGAAGCACAAAGTGCTATTAATGACTTAACTGGTCAGGCATATAACTTTCATCCTTGGTTGCTTGGTTTTGCTATTCTGAGTCATCTGGGAACGATTAGTGCAGAATTTTGACGAGTCTCATTCTGAACTATAGGTAAATGGCTTGGAAACAGGCAGATAAGATGCAATTGGGCGACTAAAGGTGTTGGTTCCAATGAAGATAAGCAAAACAGTGATAATCAAAATGCAGTTGTTCTTACTAATGGATCTTCAGGTACCATTTTCTTGTAATTCAGCCCGGATTATGTAAAATAACATTTCTTTGCTTGATCTAGAAGTTCTTTGAGCCTTAGGTAGTTCCTAGATGGGGTTAGTTCTCTCTCTCCTTCGGTCCTTTCTGTATCAAGTATGAAAGGGATTCAATCTGGTGCCACTTGAGATAATGGCAAATGACTTTAATAATTAAGAACTGTATTATTTCTGTATTTCATATCAGCACCCATGGTTCATAGCTATTTGCTACTGAACAAGCATGCATAGATAGGTGACTAGCTCATTTCAAGTTCCTAAAGTGTTTTGCCAGTCCCTGCTTTCATGAAGTAGACTGAAGTGTTTTTTCTGTTTTTTTTTTTTTTTTCATTATTGCATTCAGTTTGGCTTATCATAAGTTCTCTTTGATCTTCTTTTTGGCATAATTTTCTTCAGCTACAATCAGTATTGAATTCAATTTTTCCACTCAAGAGTTCTGAATTTGAGTTGAGCTATTTCCTTAGTATTGAGTTATTAAAATAGATATCTTTTGTAAATGTGTGCTTGGAGAGTTGAATGCTGACAGAGTTTTGCTTTTGTTTCTCGGTAAGCAGGAAGTCAGGAAAACACTAATGAGGAGGCTCCTGAAAACAACCCTGCATATACCACTGTCTATGTCGGCAATCTTTCTCATGTGGTAACTGGAGGATGAATAAAGGAATATATTTATTGTACTGCTTTCTACATGTTTAGGCTGAACCCTTTTTTGTTATCTTGGAAGAGGAAACTTTGATTTCCAATATCACATTTCTTAAGCTAACAGAAACTTTTTATGGTGCTATAGGGACTATTATATCATTGTCAAGACATTCTCAAATTATAAAAAGTGTTTTAGGAAGTTCTGGTTTTGAGAATTATTGGTTTCCTGTGGAATTTTCTTTAACTTCTTTTGGTCTCTATCTCTCTCTCTCTCTCTCTCATTCCATTTCGTTTAAGTCCTGAATGGAAGTGAGTTAGATGTTGGCTCCTCGGCTCTGTACTTTCTGGTTGACAATTTGGTCTGTTCGATCAGGTTACTCAAGCTGAGCTGCATGGTAATTTTCATGCCCTTGGGGCTGGAGTAATTGAGGAGGTGCGTGTCCAGAGAGATAAAGGTTTTGGATTTGTTAGATACAACACTCATGAAGAAGCAGCCTTCGCCATTCAAATGGGCAATGGAAAGATAGTTTGTGGAAAGCCCATGAAGGTCAGACATGATATTACTTGACGGGTTTTCTTTTTCTTTTGCCTATTAGTTCCTATCATGTCAACATTGGTGCTGTATTGTGCAGTGCTCATGGGGTAGCAAGCCAACCCCTCCTGGAACAGCTTCAAATCCATTGCCACCTCCAGCTCAACCATATCAGATCGCTCCATCAACTGGTATAAACCAAGGCTACTCTGCAGCTGATTTGTTGGCCTATCAGCGCCAACTTGCCTTAAGCCAGGCAGCTGCATCTGGCCTTTCAGGCCAAGCTCTTGTACAGCTGACCGGACAGCATGGCCTATCTGCAGCTTCAATGGGCTTGAGCTCCAGTGGGTCCCAAGCTCTGTATGATGGATATCCTAACAGTTTGGCAGCAGCTCAGCAGCTCATGTATTACCGTTAATTGTAGGGCTATTTTTGGATGATTTTCTTTTGTGGGTATCTTTTCTTCTTTGAGTCATGGAGTTCTCTAAACTGAGTCTTTAATTACCTTTATCTGTGTTATATCGTGTAACATGTAATTTGAAAGGGGCATTTTTAAAACGATGCCCATCTCTTGGATTGAGTTTATTTTACTCTGATCAATCGTTCGGCAAACCTTGTCAAGAGTTGTGATCGTTGCCTCAAACTCATGCTGTGGGTGACCTCCCTCGCTTTTTCGTTAATAGAATAGTAAGGCCCTCTTGTTTATGTTACTCACAAGGAATGAACAATAAATCTTGCATGAGAAGAAGCGCCTTGTGGTTAAATGAAAGAGTAGTGTGTGTGCGCGTAGTTGTACTTTCCTCTCTAGGAAGAAACTAGATACGTGTAAAATTGTTGTTGTTCGCAGCAGCTCATAGTTAAGTATCGGAGTGGAGAGGAGCGTTTCGAGCAAATTGCAGTGGAAAGGTGGTATTAAAAACAATTATTAATGCTTCTTAGAAGTTAGGATTTTTTTTGCTACATTACTGGATTACTATTCTTTTTAGTTTCTTTTCTTTATAATATTCATTACCTATTGCCGATTTTATATTTTTTTTAATTTCTTTTCTATTATAATATTCATCAGTAGTTGCTTGCTTGCTTGCTGTTTTTCACACCAAAAATGAAGTCAGGTTAAGATTCTATACGTCAACTTGTTATTATCAGATGATTCAACTAAGTTGATTTTATGAAATCATCCTTTCTTAATCCAATCATCCATGTTTGCATACTCATATGGTTTTTTTCAAAATAGTTTTTTTTTTAAATATATTAAAATAACTTTTTAAAAAATTTTTATTTTTAATATCAACAAATCAAATCCATAAAAAAAATATTAATTTAATACGCTTTAACAAAACAGTTTCACACCCACTTTAAAAAATATATTTTTTTAATTTTTTAACATTAACCTATCAAATTTATATATATAAAAAAAATTAAAAAAATATTCTTTCATGTAAAAAGTCAAAACAGTTTTTAGCTTCAAGCGGAGGCTTGGACATTGATTGGCAAGAATAAATCAAGTCCAAGCCCGCCTACTACTACAACTCAAAAGTGATCCAAACTCACCAAAAATAGGTCCAAATGACTAGCCGCCAAGTAACAAAAGGAAAGTCCCTGCAGAAATTAGAGCAGCCGCTGTGGTCATGGAGAAGGAGCTGAGGAGCAGGAGGCCTCATAATCATGCTCTACTGAAAGTAGATTACATTACATCCAATCAAATTTGATGAACTGATCTTCTTGTGATATGTCATTGTGTTCACACCAATGAGGGTAACTTTATTGTAAGACCCAAACTTTTAAATAAACTCAAGTTTACGTCAGTCCAAACCCAACCTAAGTTAACCTAGGTATATAAAGAAAAATTGTAACAGAATTACTATTTTTTCTTCTAAATCTTGTGGCCGCCGTGACCCTCTCTTTATTAAACCAAGGATTTTAGTTTTTGATCTTGAGTTTTGGGTTTAAGAAAAGTGAAAGTAACAAGTAAGTGATTCTCTCTCATGTTATTTTTAATTATGATTTGTTTATGAAAGGAGAGAGAGAGAGAGAGAGAGAGAGAGAGATTAGGGTTTATAAGGATTAGAAGTTTATGTTGTTAAAATTGATTTATGATTATTAAGGGTTTAATGTTAGGTGATTAATTAGTATGTTGTTAGAAATAAGGATTTGTGAGTTGATTTGTTTGAATTAATTTTTATGGGTTAAGAAATTCATTGTTACCTTGCTGGAAAATCTGGACAGAATGGTCTTGAGATTGAAGATGACCAAATTTTATTTTGGTCCTTGATTTATGAAAATTACAGTTTAGTCCCTAAACTTTGGGAAATTATAATTTGACCCCTAAATATATTTTGAGATTCTGGACAGTGTTATTATGAGATTAAGGATGATGAATCTCAGTTTGATAATTGATTTGGAATATTTTCAGTTTGGTCCCTCAATTTTAGGAATTTACATTTTAGTCCCTAAACTTTATGAAATTTCAATTCGGTCCCTGGTACGTTCTAGACAGAATTTAGGATGGTTTATGGGTGAAAATTCAGTATGGTTACCTATTTCCAGATTGATCCTCCAATTTTAGTAAAATTACGTTTTGGTCCCTATTTTGGAAAATTGTCATTTTAGTCCATAAACTTAAGAGATTAAACCTGGTTTTATTTTATGCATTGGGATCTTTTGTTTGAGTTGTTTTTTAGTATATTTCATATATTGTTGTAGATTCTCCTAACGATCCATTAATAGGATTTTCGGGTCTTTCATCTGACATTCCTTGTATTTCTATATTTTCTGGGTGAGTAAGATAATCTTTAATATGCATATAATATAAATAAATATGTATGTTGATTATACGATGAGTACAACTAGTAAATTTCTTGAATATTTATATATATTGCTTTATTTTCCAAGTACTCATTTATTCCTAAATTTGCACTCACAATCTATTGAACTAAATTCTATTTGATATGATATACGTTTCTTTGATGATTCTGTGAATATCTATTATGCCTTGATATGATACTTGTCAGTAACTCCATGCTAACGGAGAGTAGTTAGCCTATGTGCACATAGTATTCTGTATACCTAGCTGGTGAGAGAGGCATCAACCTGTGGCGACTGATCATCCCACAGTGGTCACCTTCGAGTGTCATCTGGTCACCCTCGGGTGTCATCTGATCCCTGACATGTATTCTACTACGTTATGATAATATGTTTAGTATGTATATGTATATGTATATCAAGATAAATCATCTTGCAAACTATTAATATCTAAAATATCTAAAATGTATATTAAATATTATTCTCTCACTGAGTTGGTTGAACTCACCCCTCATTCTTAATATTATTTCAGGTTCTTAGTTTCTGATAGAAATTGGACTTTGTAGAGTGTTCTTGCTTCTTCAGTTTTGGTCGGTATGCCTTGCTTGTTTTGCGAGGCTTTCCTTTTAGTTTTGATTCGATGTTTTAGACGCTTCATTATTACCTTGTTTTAAATAAGTTTGGATTTTGACAATGTAATGAATATTATGAATTATTGTTTTTGTTTTAATTATTGATGAGGAGTTTTAAACTATCTTTTGGTTTCATCAGTTTTGAATAATATAATATTTCTGAAGATTATGAAATTCTGCGTATTTTTGAATAAATTGCTCTTTTGATATGTCCGTTTTGAGGATTAGCGTAGGTGGGGTGTCTTTTTGACACCGCTCCTGCGTTGCTGGTCACGGACCCGGGATTCGGGTCGTGACATTTACAGCAAATCAAATTACAAGAGTACTGTCACGACCCGAA